>Ga0224504_10000112_pt1 | contig 32503 bp, 26 predicted proteins | sample SF_Oct11_sed_USG_3_FD_170160 | JGI IMG/M metagenome (GOLD analysis project Ga0224504, IMG submission 170160) | Sediment microbial communities from San Francisco Bay, California, United States - SF_Oct11_sed_USGS_24 | ecosystem: Environmental > Aquatic > Marine > Sediment | place: USA...
TAGAAACCTTCCCTTGAACGAAGAAAATAGCTTAATGAAAGAAGTATTAATAGCCGAACTACAATTATTAAAAAACTAGTTATTCATCTTTTGGAAATGCTTTTTTATTGAAAAAAATCAACAAACAAACACCTAAAGAAATTGCACTGTCGGCAACATTAAAAATTGCATTGAAAAAAGTAAAAGGTTCTCCACCCCAAATAGGTAACCATTCAGGTAAATCACCACTCCAAATTGGAAAATAAAGCATATCAACTACTTTTCCAAAAAATAAATTTCCATAAGGTTCTTCAGCAAATAAAGTGGCAACCTCATTGTATGGGGTATTAAAAATAACCCCATAAAAAACAGAGTCAACTATGTTGCCCATAGCACCGGCAAAAATCAAAGAAATAGCAACAACTAAAATAGTATGTGCCTTACTTTTTATTGATTTATACAACCAATAACCAATACCGGTAATAGCAAACAATCTAAAAATTGTTAAAAATAACTTCCCTGCTTTCCCTCCAAATTCAGCTCCCCACGCCATACCATTATTTTCAATAAAATGAATTCTAAACCAATCAAAAACAACAACTTCTTCACCATACAAAAAATGTGTTTTGATATAAATTTTACTTATTTGATCTATTAATAAAATTAATATGATAAGAATTACCGATTTTTTCAATGTATTATTTTTTTACTGAATTGTACTAAAAAATAAAGCTCCCAAATAGGAAGCTTTAAATTATAAATATCTATTTGTTATTTTTGCAAGTTTTTTGCCTCAATACTTAAAGTAGCGTGTGGCACTAGTTTTAAGCGCTCTTTTTGTATTAATTTACCTGTTGCACGACAAATACCATAGGTCTTGTTTTCAATACGAAGTAAGGCATTTTTTAAGTCTCTAATAAATTTTTCTTGACGAATAGCTAACTGTACATTAGCCTCTTTTGACATTGTTTCAGAACCTTCTTCAAAAGCTTTAAATGTAGGAGAGGTATCTTCAGTACCATTATTACTATCATTCTTAAAAGCACTTTTTATCAAGCGTAAATCCTCTTCTGAATGGGTTATTTTTTGCTGAATAATCTTTTTAAATTCAGCTAAATCTTTGTCCGAATATCTATTATTTTCACTCATTTTCTTAAATTTTTTCAATTATTATTTTGGTAATTACATCGTCAAAGGCAATTTCAGTACCTTCTTCCAAAACGTCCACATATATTAATTCATTGGTTAGGGTTTCTGCTTTTATATATTCTTCATTCGCTGCAATTGAACGCTCTAATATCTCATTTTTCTGAAGAATCAATTTGATTCTATCATTTACCTCTAAGCCCGTTTCTTTACGTAAATTTTGAACTCTGTTTACAAGCTCACGTGCATTCCCTTCTTTTCGTAATTCATCAGTAATTGTAACATCTAGGGCCACCGTTAAATTTCCTTGATTAGCCACCAGCCAACCTTCAATATCTTGCGATGTAATTTCAACGTCTGCTTGTGTTAAATTTACAAAATTTCCATTTATTTTTATAGAAATTTCACCTTGTTTTTCAACAATTGCAATATCGTCTTGAGATAATTTTTGAATAGCCTGTCCAACAAACCTCATCTCTTTTCCAAACCTTGGTCCAAGTACTTTAAAGTTAGGTTTTATGGTCTTTACTAAGATTCCAGAAGCATCATCAATCAACTCAATTTCTTTAACATTAACCTCTGATTTTATCAAGTTTTCAACAGCCAAAATTTCTTTTCGATCATTTTCATCCAAAATAGGAATCATAATTCGCTGAAGTGGCTGACGTACTTTTATCATCTCTTTTTTACGCAACGACAATACCATAGAAGATATTTTTTGTGCTTGTTGCATTTTATGCTCTAACTTACTATCTATAATACTTTCTTCAAAAGTAGGAAAAATGCCCAAGTGTATAGATTCAAAATTTTCTTTACCTGAAACTGAAATTAAATCTTTGTATAAGTTGTCCATAAAAAATGGTGCAATAGGCGATGCCAGTTTAGCAACATTTAACATACAAGTGTAAAGTGTTTGGTAAGCCGAAATTTTATCTTGTCCGTATTCACCTTTCCAAAAACGTCTTCTACTTAAACGTACAAACCAGTTACTCAGATTTTCTCCAACAAAATATTGAATGGCTCGCGCTGCTTTTGTAGGCTCATATTCTTCATAAAACTTCTCTACATTTTTAATCAAAGTATTTAACTCTGACAATACCCAACGGTCAATTTCTGGTCTATCTTCAATTGCAATTTCATCCTCAGCGTAGGTAAAATTATCTAAATTAGCATACAAGGAAAAGAACGAATACGTATTGTACAAAGTTCCAAAAAACTTACGACGAACTTCATCAATACCTTCAACATCAAATTTTAAATTATCCCAAGGGTTCGCATTTGAAATCATATACCAACGAGTGGCATCTGCACCGTATTTATCCATTGTTTCAAACGGATCAACTGCATTTCCTAAACGCTTGGACATTTTCTTTCCTTCCTTATCTAACACCAACCCGTTAGATACTACGTTTTTATATGCTACAGAATCAAAAACCATGGTTGCAATAGCATGTAAAGTGTAGAACCATCCACGAGTTTGATCTACTCCCTCAGCAATAAAATCAGCTGGGAAAAATTTATTTTCGTCAATTAATTCTTTATTTTCAAACGGATAATGCCATTGTGCATAAGGCATCGAACCTGAATCGAACCAAACATCAATTAAATCTGATTCACGTTTCATTGGTTGTCCCTTTGGAGAAACCAAAGTTACCGCATCTACTACATTTTTATGAAGGTCTATTTTGTTATAATTCTCTTCACTCATATTTCCAATTTCAAATTCTGAAAATATGTCTTCCTCCATAAAACCTGCATCAACAGCACGTTTCATTTCTATTTTCAGCTCTTCAACTGAACCAATCATAATTTCTTCTGTTCCATCTTCTGTCCTCCAAATTGGCAATGGAATTCCCCAATAACGTGAACGTGATAAATTCCAATCGTTGGCATTTTTCAACCAATTTCCAAAACGCCCTTCTCCTGTTGATTTTGGTTTCCAATTTATCGTGTTATTTAATTCAAACATTCTATCACGGTTATCAGTAACTTTTACAAACCACGAATCTAATGGGTAATATAAAATTGGTTTATCTGTTCTCCAGCAATGCGGATAGCTATGTCGGTACTTTTCTACTTGAAATGCCTTATTTTCTTCTTTTAGCTTAATTGCTAAATCAACATCCATAGAACGCTCTGGCACCTCTTCATCAGGGTAATATTCATTTTTCACATATTTACCTGCAAATTCCCCCATATGTTTAGTGAATTTCCCTTGTAAATCTACCAAAGGAACTGGGTTTCCACTATCATCTAACACCAACATTGGCGGCACCTCTGGTTTGGCTTGTTTGGCAACCAAAGCATCATCAGCTCCAAAAGTAGGTGCTGTATGTACAATCCCTGTACCATCTTCAGTTGTAACAAAATCTCCTGCAATTACTCTAAAAGCATTTTCAGGGTTTTGATATGGAAGCGCATATGGTAATAATTGTTCATATTTAGCTTCTAAAATATCAATTCCTTTAAACTCTTGAATTATAATAAAAGGAATTTTTTTATCGTTGGCTTTATATTCTGCTAATTGGGCTTCATTTTCAACTTCAAAATATTTTTTTGAAAATTGCTTTCCAACTAAATTTTTTGCTAAAACAACATTAATTGGCTTAAAAGTATATTGGTTGAAAGATTTCACTAAAACGTAATCAATCTTTTTTCCAACCGTTAATGCTGTGTTTGAAGGTAATGTCCACGGCGTTGTTGTCCAGGCTAAAAAGTGAACATCTCCTTCAATGTTTTGTAACATTTCAGGTAAGGTATTTTTAATTGCCTTGAACTGCGCAACAGCTGAGGTATCTGTTACATCTTGATAAGTTCCTGGCTGATTTAATTCGTGCGTACTTAAACCAGTACCTGCTTTTGGAGAATATGGTTGAATAGTATATCCTTTGTAAATCAACCCTTTTTTGTACATCTCAGCCAACAACCACCATACCGATTCCATGTATTTCGGTTTGTATGTAACATACGGATCTTCCATATCTACCCAATAGCCTATACGTTTGGTAAGGTCATTCCAAACATCAGTATAACGCATCACTGCAGTTCTACAAGCGTCGTTATATTCTTCAACAGTAATTTTTTTTCCAATATCTTCTTTGGTAATTCCTAATTCCTTTTCAACACCTAATTCAATTGGTAATCCGTGTGTATCCCAACCTGCTTTACGTTTTACTTGAAAACCTTGTAGGGTTTTGTAACGGCAAAAAATATCTTTTATCGCACGTGCCATTACGTGATGAATACCAGGTAAACCATTGGCTGAAGGTGGCCCTTCAAAAAACACATATGGTTTATTTTCATCTCTTGAAGAAATGCTTTTTTCAAAAATGGCCGATTCTTCCCAAAATGCTAATGTTTCTGAAGCTACTTTTGCTAGGTCCAATCCCTTATATTCTCTGAACTTTTTACTCATTTTAACCCAATAATTCAATTAGGGTGCGAAATTACATATTTTCTACAATATATCATTGGTATAGAACGCAAAATATATAAGGAAAAAAAACATTTAAAACATAAACAAACCAACCTAACTGTGTAACTTTTAAACGCTTAAAAAAATAGAAAAAAATTTAATTTATATCACAAAAACACTTGGCAAGCCCCCCTAATTAAACAGATTTTATATTGAAATGGCGCAATTATTATCACATCATATGTTCAATATTTTAGAGGAAATAAGTTCAATACTATTATATAAAAACTGTTGAACTCATTAAATTTTTAAGTTAAAATATAATGCCTACTTGAAGTAGCTTAAAGTTAAGCTTTAAACGCAAAAAGCGCCTCAAAATTGAGGCGCCATTCTTACTATTGGGGTTAAACTCTATTAATAACTTTTTATTAACCCTATATTTTTATTAAACTCAAGTATAATTTAAAAGTATCTATACAAATATAGACGAAAAGCATGAGACATCCTTACACCCCGCGTTCTTTTTGTATTTGCTCATATGCTTTTTGAACCTGTTTGAATTTTTCTTCAGCTCCTTTTACATGCTCTTCTCCTAAATGTTGTAATTTATCAGGATGGTATTTTTTTACCATTTTTCGATAAGCTTTTTTTAATTCATCGTTCGATGCCGTTTTTTCAATCTCTAAAATCAAATATGCACTATCTGAACTTTCATAAAACATTGCTTTAATAGATTCAAAATCATACTGGCTTATGTATAAATAGCCGGCTATTGTTTTGATGGTATGTACTTCCACCTCAGAAACCGCACCATCTGCTTTTGCAATTCCGAATAAAAAATGCATTAATTGCAAACGTGAAGCGTGGGTTAAATTTTGACGAATTTGTGTACAAACCACTTTGGTCGAAATCTGATTATTCTTAATAAAACCGCTAAATAGTTTAAATGCATGACTCGCTCTTTCTTCACCATACATTCTTTTAAAGTGATCTCTAACAAAACCCAATTCTTTTTCATCAACCTTTCCATCTGCTTTAATTACCATGGCTGATAGCAATAATAAACTTATTTCAAAATCACCTGATTGTACATTTCCATTAGACGCTCTATAAGCATTTGCCGATTCAACATCGCTTTTTGTGAATCCCTCAATAAAATTACCAACCACATACCCCAAAATACTTCCTATTGGCCCTCCTAATGAAAAACCCAATCCAGCTCCAAGCCATTTAATAAAATTTGCCATACCTCTTATTTAAAACCCCCAAAGATAAGGTTATTTGTTAGTAAATTCCCTTGGTTTTTAATTTACAGCTGTTAAAATATATATAAACTTTTAGTTATCAGTTGTATTTATTTTTCTCCTAATTTTCAAAACAAAAAATTTATGTAGGTTTGCAAAATTATTACGTCTAACTATATAAATTAAAAGTATGTACCCATTAGAAATTGTAAAACCAATGCAACAAGAATTAGAAAATGCAGGTTTTTCATCATTACAAACATCACAAGAAGTAGAAACAGCATTACAAAAAAAAGGAACCACTTTGGTTGTTGTAAACTCGGTTTGTGGTTGTGCCGCAGGCACCTGTCGCCCAGGAGCTATTGCTTCTTTACAATTCGATAAAACACCAACAAACCTAGTAACTGTATTTGCAGGAGTAGACACTGAAGCTGTAGCAACGGCTCGTGAACTTATGATTCCTTTCCCTCCGTCATCACCCGCCATCGCCTTATTTAAAGATGGTGCATTGGTTCATATGCTGGAGCGTCATCATATTGAAGGAAGAACAGCTGAAGCGATTGCTGGAAACTTAGCAGGTGCTTACGATGAATTTTGTTAATATTTATGCTGTTTTGATTTTTTATAATTTGTAATAATCAAAAAACCATAAATATGAGTATTATTAAAAATATATTAAAAACGATTGCTCTTTTTGCAATCGTTTTTTCTTGTACAAATAATTCGGCATCGCTTCAAGAGCAAGATCGCTATGAATTAGAACAATTAGAAACTGAAATTGAGATGCTACTTTCAGAAGAAAAATGTGCTGAAAATGCTACCTGTGATTTTATTGCTTTTGGCAGTAAACCTTGTGGTGGCCCTTGGCATTATCTGGTATATTCCACATCTATTAACACTGAATTATTAAAATTAAAAGTAGCCGAGTACAACAACAAGGAAGCCATCTATAACAAGAAATGGAGTATTTATTCAGACTGCATGGCTGCTCTTCCTCCCAAAAGCGCTGAATGCATTGATGGAATTTGCGCTGCAATTTATTAAAATTGAAAAAAATTAATTTTGAATTCCGATTTAATTAAAACGGATTATTTATTTTTAAATAATGAACAAAAAACAAATTATTACAAATACAGAAACCTTTGTAAAAGCTACCCTAGAAAATGCTGAAGGTGGTCATGACTGGTTTCATATTTTACGTGTATGGAACAATGCAAAACTAATTACACAACAAGAAAATGTTGATGAATTTGTAGTTGAATTAGGATCTTTATTACATGACATTGCTGATTCTAAATTTCATAATGGCAATGAAACTGTTGGTCCAAAAATGGCTCGCAATTTTTTAGAAGGTCAAAAAGTTAATGAGGCTGTGATTATTCATATTGAAAATATTATTTTAAATATATCCTATAAAGGTGGAAATTTTAAACAAAAATTTAATTCACCCGAACTTGCTGTTATTCAAGATGCAGACAGGTTAGATGCTATTGGAGCCATTGGAATTGCACGTTGTTTTAATTATGGAGGTTTTAAAAACAGAGCTTTATACAATCCTGAAATTGAATCAAATTTACATCAAACCAAAGAAGAATATAAAAATAATTCAGCACCTACAATCAATCATTTTTATGAAAAATTGTTATTATTGAAAGATCGAATGAATACCGAAACAGGCAAAAATATTGCCGAAGAACGCCACCGATATATGGAAACATTTCTTCAGCAATTTTATGATGAATGGAATGGGTTAAAATAACTCCTTTTCTCTTGAAATATGTATAAATTCTCAAATATTATATAATATTTGCTAGATTCGAATTTTACTCAAAATTTGGCTTTCGTTTTTCCAAAAAGGCCGTTGTTCCTTCTTTAAAATCTTCTGTACCAAAACTCCCTCCAAAGTTTTCAATTTCCACCCCATATCCATTTACGCAATTTGTGTAATTTGCATTAATAGATTTTATTGCTGCCGCAATAGCCACAGATGAATTTCGGATTATTTTTTGAGTCAGTTTTTCACATAAAGGCAGCAATTCATTTTGTTCAACTACATAATTTACCAAGCCGCATTGTTTTGCTTCATCGGCTGAAATCATCCCTGCAGTCATAATCATTTCCATGGCCTTTCCTTTCCCAACCAATTGTGGTAATCTTTGTGTACCTCCATACCCTGGTATTAGCCCCAAGCTCACCTCTGGCAATCCCATTTTTGCATTGGTACTTGCAATTCTAAAGTGCGCTGACATGGCTAATTCCAGTCCACCACCCAAAGCAAAACCGTTTACAGCAGCAATTACAGGCGTACCCAATTGCTGAACAAAATTAAAGAGTATTTCTTGTCCTTTTCTTGCCAATTCAGTTCCTTCTTCAACATTAAAATCAGCAAATTCGGAAATATCAGCTCCTGCCACAAAAGCTTTTTCTCCACTTCCAGTAATAACTATTACTTTTACCTGTGAATTGTTATCTAAATTTTTAAAAGCCACATGTAATTCCTCAATGGTCTGCTTGTTTAACGCATTTAATTTAGCCGGCCTGTTTATTGTAATAACTGCTAAATTTTCTTTTATCTCAATTAATATATTTTCCATGTTCATTATTCTATTATTTTGGTAATATTATTTTAAAAACGGTTCCTTTATTTAATTGCGTGGTAAATGTTATACTACCACCATATGCTTCAACTATATTTTTAACCATTGGCAGCCCTAATCCCATTCCACTTGATTTTGTTGTGAATTTAGGCTCAAATATCTTTGCCTTATCTTCCTGCATTATACCTTTTCCATTATCAGATACCGTAATTAAAACCTGCTTATCTGTTTCCGAAACTGTAACTTTAATTTTAGGCTTTTCAACATCTTCTACTGCCTGGGTTGCATTCTTCACCAAATTAGTAACAATCCTAACTAACTGTGTCTTATCCAATTCAGCAGTAATTTCTTTTTTTTCTGGAAAATAAAAAATATATTCTTCCGTAAAAATATCCAAGGCTAGCTTTACAACATCAACAATATTCAGCTCTTCCCTATTCTGAGGTGGCATTTTAGCAAAATTTGAAAATGCAGAAGCTATAGAACTCATAATGTCTATTTGCTGAATCAATGTTTTACTAAACTCGTTAATTTTATCGTTAATTTGGGGATCGTTTACATCAAACTTTCTTTGAAAGCTCTGAACTGTTAACCTCATGGGGGTCAAGGGGTTTTTAATTTCATGCGCCACTTGTTTTGCCATTTCGCGCCAGGCTTGTTCACGCTCCCCTTTTGCTAACTTTATGGCACTTTCTTCCAATTTATCAACCATGGCATTGTAGGCATTTACCAAGGTAAATATCTCTGAACTTGCATTTTTTAATAAAATCTTCTCATTTCTTTTATTTAAACGAGTTTGTTGCATTTTATCCGTTACAGCCTTAATATTTCTTGTTATATAACTAGATATAAAAAAGGCCAAACCAATAGCTAAAAAAAACATTAATGCATAAACTAAGGCCATACGAACTAAAAACTCTTCTAAATCTCTATCCTGCTTACTATTATCCTGTAAATACCCAAGATTTAGTATTCCAATAGGTTTAAATTTATTATCAACCAAGTAAAAATAAGAGGACTGGAATGTATTTCCCTCAATCATTTCGGTAATAACATGTCTATGCGGATAATTTTTTGCAACTTTACTTATAATTGAATCGCTCAAAACAGTAGGAGCATCACTTTTCACAAATCCTGCATGTGAACTTATAGCTAAGCTCCCATCTAAATGATAAATATTAATTTCTAAATTATCAATGTCTGAAATTTCAAATATTTTATCCTTAAAAATATATGGTAAATTTTCAGGAATAAGAGAAAATGTATTTCCGTTTCTAAACCAATAATTTATTGATGCCTTTACAGACTCTTCCTTCCTATCTAACCTTCGTTTATTGTATTCTTTTGTTTGTTCCTTGTATTGATAAATAGTAACGGTCGCAATTAAAACTGAAGCCATTAATATTAATAATATCATGGCTAAAAATGTCCTAATCCGTAATGAAATATGCTTGATTTTCATTTGCTTTAATTAAGGTAAATATAAACAATAATTTCAATGAAAATCCCAATAATTATGCCATCAAGAGCTTTTTGTATTTGAACCTAATTATTAATACTTCAACAATAAAGTAATATTTTATATTATATAACTAATGGAGCATTCCCTACAACTGTAAAAATTATACACATTCAATGTGTAAAGTAATTTTTTATTGAAGAATCAACAATAGGCAACATTCATAAAAAAACAACCCTTCATCAGTTATTTTTTATAACACTGCTGTTTGTCTTATTTCAGTTGATATGTTTATTGATATATTTGTTATGTCTGTATATGGATTGGCAATTTTACACCTCATTATTTATAACGAATTTTAAAAATAAGAATAATCATTGTTAAAACAGCCGTCACAACATTAGCAACTACCATAGCCAAACTGTTCAAATGTATTCCATAAATCAGCCATAAAATAATTCCGATAAACATGGTAATATACATCAATAACGAAATATTTCCAGCCGATTTTGTTTTCCAAGTTTTATAAACTTGAGGCACGTAGGCCGCTGTTGTTAAAACACCGGCTATCAATCCTACAATTTCGAACTTATCTATCATTGTTATATTCAATCTTGAACCGAATAGAAAAACCATTTTAATAAAATGTTTTTCTATTCACTCAACTAATTATAATAATTTACCCTACAATATTAATTATTTTACCAGGAACAATAATTACTTTTTTAGGTGTCCTTCCCTGTAATTGGGCTTGTGTTTTTTCATGTGCCATTACAGCTGCTTCAATTTCATCCTTACTTAAATCCAATGGTAACTCCATCTTAAAACGCATTTTACCGTTGAATGAAATTGGATATTCCTTACTGCTCTCAACCAAATATTTTGGCTCAAATATTGGGAAATCAACTGTTGAAACCGATGTTTCATACCCTAATTTACTCCATAATTCTTCTGCAATGTGTGGTGCATATGGCTCCATTAAAACAGCCAATGGTTCTAAAATAGCACGTTTGTTACATTTTAAAGCTGATAACTCATTTACCGCAATCATAAAGTTAGAAACCGAGGTATTGAATGAAAAATTTTCGATATCATATTCTACCTTTTTAATAGTTTTATGCAGAACTTTTAATTCTTCTGATGTTGGTTTTTCATCAGAAACCGAAAATTCTCCGTTCACAATATACAGCTTCCATAATTTCTTCAAGAAACTATATACCCCTGAAATTCCCGAGGTTTTCCAAGGTTTAGATTGCTCCAACGGACCTAAAAACATTTCAAACAAACGCAAACTATCAGCGCCATATTCTTCACAAATAGCATCTGGATTTACAACATTGTATTTAGATTTCGACATTTTTTCAACCTCACGTCCTACAACGTATTTCCCATCTTCCAAAACAAATTCTGCATTGCTGTATTCTTCTCTCCAGTTTTTAAAGGCCTCTACATCTAACTCATCAGAACCATTTACAAATGTTACATCCGCGTGAATTGGCTGCACTTTATAATCACTTATCAATCCTTTTGACACAAATTTGTTTTCTCCTTCAACTCTATATACAAAAGCAGAAGTACCTGTAATCATTCCTTGGTTAATCAACTTTTTAGCATATTCATCATTTGGCACAATACCTTTATCGAATAAGAATTTTTGCCAGAAACGAGAATATAATAAATGTCCGGTTGCGTGTTCGCTACCTCCTATGTATAAATCAACATCTTGCCAATATTCAACGGCTTCCTTACTTACAAATTCCTCTGGATTTTCAGGGTCCATATAACGGTTAAAATAGGAAGAACTTCCTGCCCAACCCGGCATGGTATTTAATTCTATAGGAAAAACAGTTACACCATCAATTAAATCATTCGAAACAACTTCATTTTTTGAAATATCCCAAGACCAAACTGAAGCATTTCCTAAAGGTGGTTTTCCATCGTCGGTAGGTAAATATTTTTCAACTTCAGGTAATACAATTGGCAAATATTGCTTGTCAATCATTTGCGGCAATCCGTTTTTATAATAAACCGGAAAAGGTTCACCCCAATAACGTTGACGGCTAAAAACCGCATCGCGCAAACGGTAATTTATTTTTCCATAACCAAACCCACGTTTTTCAATTTCGTAAATAATGGTTTTCATTGCTTTCTTATAAGTAAGCCCATTTAAGAAATCTGAATTCGCCATTTTAACCCCCTCTTTAACCGAGCAAGCTTCCTTAGAAATATCAACACCTTCAAAAATATTAGGAATTGGGATACCAAAATGATTGGCAAATGCATAATCGCGCTCATCACCACAAGGAACTGCCATTACCGCACCTGTTCCATAACCTGCCAACACATAATCTCCAATCCAAATTTGCACTTTTTCACCTGTAAAAGGATGTAAAGCATAAGCTCCTGTAAAAACACCCGAAATGGATTTCACATCAGCCATACGTTCCAACTCACTACGTTTAGCAGTAGCTTTTACATACGCCTCAACTGCTTTTTTTTGTTTTGGTGTAGTGATTTTTGAAACCAACGCATGTTCTGGAGCCAATGTCATAAAACTTACTCCAAAAATAGTATCGGGACGTGTAGTAAATACAGAAATTTCTTGATCTGTACTTTTTTCAGTTACACTTTTATTTTCTTTCTCTTTTTTAGTTTGAACTAATGGAAATTGCAATGCCAAGTCAATTTTAGCAATTACAGCATCAGTATTTTCTATCACCTCTTTTTCAGAAAATTTCACTACACTAAAGCCTTCACTTTCAAAAAATGCCTTTCTCGCTGCTTCATCTTCTTTTCCTGAAAATTCAATAATGGTATTTTTAGCTACACATACATAATCTACCAAATAAGTACCAATTGTATATTTGGCTCTAAATTTTGAAGCTGCTTTTTTCTTTCTTAATTTCCCCCATAATAAAGCATCTGCTTTTGAAGGATTTGTACGTTTTTCATTTAGTGCTTCAATTTCTTTGAATGACAAATTCATTCTTCTACTGTTGGAAACAACCTCAGACAATACCTTAAATGTTACCATTGCACCTTCTGAACGCCCAATCCAATAAGTTTGAGAATCTTTTAAGGGTTGTGGCCAATCAATTTTATTCAATCCATCCAATAACCGTTGTGCATATGCAGTAATTCGCATACTCCATTGTTTCATTTTTTTTCGAACAACCGTATGGCCTCCACGTTCTGAAACACCATTTACAATTTCATCATTTGCCAATACAGTACCTAGCTCAGGACACCAGTTCACTTCCGTTTCAGACAAAAATGTTAATCGGTATTTTAACAATATTTGTTGTTTTTCTTCTTCTGAATAACTGTTCCAATCTTTTGCTGTAAAAATCTCCACATCTTCATCGCAAACAGCATTCATTTTTTGATTTCCTTCAGCAGTAAAAACTTCCTCTAGTTCAGAAATTGATCTTGCCTGATCGGTATCTTTACAATAATACGATTCAAATAATTGAATAAAAATCCATTGGGTCCATTTGTAATAATTAGGATCTGAAGTTCTCACTTCACGAGACCAATCAAAAGAAAAACCTATTTTATCTAATTGTTTTCTATAGGTTTCAATATTTGCTTCGGTGGTAACCGATGGGTGCTGACCTGTTTGGATAGCATATTGCTCAGCCGGCAATCCAAATGAATCATAACCTTGAGGATGCATTACATTAAAACCTTTATGACGCTTGTAACGAGCATAAATATCTGATGCAATATAACCCAGAGGGTGCCCAACATGCAATCCAGCTCCTGACGGATACGGAAACATATCTAATACAAAATATTTTGGCTTATCTGATTTATTCTCCGCTTTAAACGTTTGGTTTTCTGCCCAATACTGTTGCCACCTCTCTTCAATCTCTCTAAAGTTATAATCCATCTATATATTCTTTTTTTAAAAGCGCAAAGTTACGTTTTAAAAAGAAAACTATAAAGTGTTTAACACATATAATAAAAAAGTTGAAGCCTCTATTAGAAAGATTAAAATTTTAGCACATAAAATAGCACAAAAACATCACTTCATATTCGATGCGCTTCACAATATTTCAAATTAAAAACTACAACCCTCTTGCTCTATTTTCCTGTGGTAGCAGGCAATAGTAAACAAAATTGTTAACTGGGGTAGGAATATCTAACTCCTTTCCAAACTTTACAACAGTTCCGTTTTGAGATTCTAATTCCGACGGTTTTCCCTCCATAATATCTCTTTGTAAAGAAGCTGTTGTGTTATAAGGCTGACTTTTTATTATTTTAAATGTTTTTTCAATACTATCTTCAGGCAATTGAATTCCTTTTGCCTTGGCTATCACTACTATTTCTTCAGCTGTTTTGTGCATCAATTTTTTAATTTCAGCCGACTCAATCATTTCCCCAATAGTTGATCTTGTTAAAGCTCCAATGGCACTCACAGTGGTAATATATAAAAACTTCGCCCAAATTTCGGCTTTAATATTTTCTGACAGCTTATTTGTAATATTCGCATCTGAAAATATTTTTTCTAAAGCTAATGCTCTCACAGTTTTTTCAGTAGTTAGCTCCCCAAAAACAATCTTTGGCTCGTAACTCATGTGAGAAATTACTCCAAATTCTTCTACCTTACTTACAACCAGGCACAACCCTCCTAACACATGTTTTTTATCAATTACTGATAATAATACGTCTTGATTTTCAACACCATTTAACAATGAAATTACCATCGTGTTTTCATTTAAAACAGGTCGTATTTTTTCAGCAACATCATGAACTTGCCATGTTTTGGTACAAACCAATATAAGGTCAATATTTTTTACTTCTGCAATATCCTCCGTGGCATTTGCCGGATACACTAAATAATCTCCTTTTCCACTTTTTAGCTGAAGACCTTTTTGTTGTATAGCTTCTAAATGTTCTCCCCTTGCTATAAAAGTTACGTTATTTCCAGCCTGTGCTAAACGTGCTCCAAAATAACCTCCCACACCTCCTGTGCCGTAAACTACAATATTCATGATTTTACATTTTAATTCAAAAATAGTGAAAAACAATCAATAAAAACCATGAATTGCTATAGACCACTAATTCTTAAACCTACAAAAATTGTTCTCGGACTTGAAGGTCCATAAATATAATTGCTGTCTCTATTTTTACCTGAATCAAAATCGTTTTGATATTGATTAAAAATGTTTTTTACACCTGCAAAAACCTCCAATGAACTATCTATTTTATCGTATTCAAAAGTATAACCTATTTTAAAATTTAATTCGGTGAAAGGCTTGGATTCTATAAATTCATCACTCGATTGCTCTGGCGCCCCTGCCAAATGCAAAACATCCATTGTGCCCGTATAAATCATATTTATTGAAGTATTGAACTTTTTATTTGGAGTGAAAGAAAAAGTTGAATAGCCATATAAATTGGGCGTTCTTAAAAAATTAGATTTTGGGTCAAGTTTATCAGAATAAAGAACAGGCTCATCATATTGGCTAGATTGATAAGTAACGCCTGCTTCTAACTGTACTTTTTTATTATAATTTCCTCTAACCTCAAAAGTTAGACCTTTAACTGTGACTCCATCTCCATTTCTTTTTTCATAAACCTGTCCAAATTCGTCCTCACCAATTGGATGCTGATAAAAGGCATCTCTTAAATTGGTATAAAAACCTTCAAAAGTAACACCGTAAATAAATTTTTCACTTGCTTTATCGTAATTATAAGAAGCACTAAAACTATTTGATTTTTCTTCTTTTAAATCATCACTTAAAACTATTCTTGAAATACCACCACCGGCAAAGGCTATATGCAAATCGGCATCAAAAGCCTGAGGTGCTCTAAAACCGGTTCCCCAAGTAACTCTAATTTGCGATTTTTGTTGAAGCTTGTACAATAACGAAACTCTTGGGCTTAAAATAAAATTACTCACCAAATTATGTTTGTCGGCTCTCACACCTGTCAACAAATTTAATGATTCATTAATTTCCCAGTCACTTTGCACAAATACCCCTAAATTGGTGGTTTTTTGATCAATTAAATAATTATAAGCTGAAATTTGATCGTACATTTTATCTTCAACATATTCAGAACCTACGGTTAAAGTATTACTTCCATTTAAAAAATTCAACAACCTATGATTTCCTTGAACACCTACTTGAAACGTTTCAACTTCCGATGAACCATATGGTGGATTTTCCAAATGTTTTTGAATTTCAATCTCCGTATCAGGGAAAATTCCTGTGTAGTGATCTCTATCTGTTTTTTGACCAGATAAATAAGTAATCACGGAACTATTGTCATTATTGAAATTTATTTGATAGTCTAAACTTGCTAAAAAAACATTAGAAGTTCTTTCTTCAGATTGCTGGGTTAAATATGCCGGTTTATCAACCATTTCACCACCATATCTATACTCGCTTAAACTACTTAAAGATACTTCCAACTTTTGATTTTCAGTTGGAAGAAAAAATAGATTGGCTCCAAACGAATTGTTCTTTAATTTTGGCAACTCCGAAAAATTATCCCCATTGTGATCGTATAAGTCTCTATCTCTCCTGTTTACAAATAATGAGATCCCTGCATTTTGTACTTTATTAATTAAGGTTGCATTTCCCATTAATATATTTTCCTCAGCACCTTTATCAATGCTTTGGTATGAATAACTAACATTGTATCTGTTCACTTTAGGAATATTAGTGATTACATTTATGGTACCTCCAATAGCACTTGAACCATATAATGCTGAACCACCACCTCTCACAATTTCAATTCTATCAATCATATTAGCAGGGATTTGTTCCAAACCATACAAACCTGTCAATGGACTAAAAATAGGACGACCATTAATTAAAATTTGAGAATATCCACCGGCCAAACCATTCATTCGTAATTGGGTGTAGTTACACGTTTGACAATCGGTTTCAACCCTTAATCCAGTTTGAAACCTCAACCCTTCAGCCAAGTTACAAGCTTAAACATCGCCAAGAAGCTTGCTATCAATCACATTTACAATTACGGGAGAATTTGTTTGTTTTTTAAAAGTTTTAGTGCCTGTTATAACAATTTGCTCCAAGTCAAACAAATCTTCCTCTAACTCAAAATTTATTTCTTTAGATTCATTGCTATTTATGTAAACTTTTAGTTCGTTAGATCTAAAACCAATTGCACTTGCAACAACAATTATCTCACCCATTGGAACCGTAAATTCAAACTCACCTTTTATATTTGCTGATGAGCCAATGGTTGAATTCTTTATATAAACTGTTGCGCCAGGAATGGGCTTATTGTTACTTGTTACTACCCCTTTAATGATCGCTCCATCTTCAATTTTATTCTCCGCGAATGCCAACACCGAAATAAACAAGGTAATTATGGAAATATATCTTTTCAAGATAAATTATTTTTTTACAAATCTATAATTTTTTTTAGACTTGTCTAAATTATATTTTTTATTAATTTAAATTGTATATTTACACCCAATGGAATTTAAGTTATCACAAACAGAAGAAAACTACCTAAAAGCAATCTATAGTCTTGGATTGCATTCGGGCGATAATGTGAGTACAAACAAGATTGCTGAGAGACTAAAAACAAAAGCTTCATCGGTTACCGATATGATTAAAAAACTATCGGGTAAAAAGCTTGTTGATTACAAAAAATACAAAGGTTCAAAATTAACTTTAGAGGGAAGAAGAATTGCTATGAAAATTGTACGAAAACACAGACTTTGGGAGGTGTTTTTAATGAATAAATTAAATTATAAATGGGATGAAGTACATGATTTAGCCGAACAATTGGAACACATTAAATCAAATACTTTAATTGATAAATTAGACGCTTTTTTAGAATTTCCAACACACGACCCACACGGCGACCCAATACCCGACAAACACGGAAATATTGAACAACATAAAAACCTTATGTTATCATCAATTGAAATAAATAACAGCTGTACCGTTATTGGCGTAAAAGATTCTTCTAAAGCTTTTTTAAAATTTTTGGACAATGCAAATATTAAATTAGGCAGTGTTTTAAAGGTTGTTTCAAAAGAATCATTTGACAATTCCATCATAATTAAACTCAAAGAAACTTCCACTTCAATTTCTAACCAAATTTCAAAAAACTTATTTGTAAAAAAAATATAAAAAATGGAACAAATTATTACCTATTTCGAAAGCATTGATCCTATTTTAGCCGCCTTTTATGCAACTGTATTTACCTGGGTATTAACAGCTGCAGGCGCCGCTTTGGTATTTTTATTTAGAGGATACAACAGGGCCGTTTTTGACGGCTTATTGGGTTTTACCGGTGGTGTTATGGTAGCCGCAAGTTTTTGGAGCTTACTAGCTCCCGGAATAGAAATGAGTGAGGGCGAAGGCTTTATAAAAGTTATTCCAGCTGTGGTTGGTTTTGGTTTAGGTGCCTTATTTTTGTTTGGCCTAGATAAAATTCTTCCACATCTACACATTAACTTTAAAGAAAGTGAAAAAGAAGGTGTTAAAACACCTTGGCATAAAACAACGCTATTGGTATTAGCCATTACGCTCCACAACATTCCTGAAGGTTTGGCTGTTGGGGTATTATTTGGTGGTGTTGCTGCTGGTTTTGATGGTGCAACCATTGGAGGAGCTGTTGCTTTAGCTATTGGAATTGGTTTACAAAATTTTCCGGAAGGTTTTGCCGTTTCTATGCCAATTAGAAGGCAAGGAGCAAGTAAATGGAAAAGTTTTTTGTACGGTCAATCTTCAGCCTTGGTAGAACCAATTGCAGCAGTAATAGGTGCTTGGGCTGTAATAACTTTTCAACCAATATTACCTTATGCACTTTCTTTCGCTGCCGGCGCTATGATTTTTGTTGTAGTTGAAGAAGTAATACCAGAAACGCAAAGGGATAAATATACAGATATTGCCACACTTGGTTTTATTGGTGGATTTATTGTGATGATGACTTTAGATGTAGGACTTAGTTAAAGAATCAATTACAAATCCCTAGCAATCACAATCTGAATCGCAATTACCATTATTTTTAGTGAAAAAGTATTTTTTCACTAAAAACCCAACCGCTATTGCCAGTGCTATGTATACCAATATTTCTTGCATTAGCTTAAAATTGTATAGGTTATTGCTGCCACAATATAGGCTAAAGTCGTCATTACTGTTAATTGCAAAATTGGCCATTTCCAACTTTTTGTCTCACGCTTTACAATAGCCAAAGTACCTATACACTGCATTGCAAAAGCATAAAACAACAGTAAAGACATTCCAGAAGCAAAATTAAATCGTTTTTCACCTGTTTTTGGATTTACTTCAGCAGCCATACGTTGTTTTATAGTCCCAACATCTTCACCTTCACTTTCAACACTATAAATAGTTGCCAAGGCACCTACAAAAACTTCACGTGCAGCAAAAGAACTTATCAAAGCAATTCCAATTTTCCAATCGTATCCCATTGGCGCAATAATAGGCTCAATGGTTTTTCCCATATAACCAATATAGGAATGCTCCAACTTATAGGAAGCTATTTTTTTATGAAGTTCAACTTTAGATAAATTAACACTTTCTGCTTGGGCACTCACCTCTTTAGAAGCATTTTTATATGATTCAGGACCATTTGAAGCTAAAAACCACAATACAATTGACAGAGCCAAAATTATTTTTCCAGCCCCTAAAATAAAAGATTTTGTTTTCTCCACCACCTCATAAAATACATTTTTAACTGATGGCAATTTATAGTTTGGCATTTCAATAACAAACAAACTTTTATTTTCAATTTTTAAAACTTTATGCAACAACATAGCCGATAAAAAGGCTGCTACAAAACCTAATAAATATAACGCCATTAAAGTTAAACCCTGCACATTTAAAACTCCAAAAACACGATGATTTGGTATTATCAACGCAATTAAAATAGCATATACAGGTAAACGAGCAGAGCAAGTTGTAAACGGAATAACTAAAATGGTAATTAAGCGTTCTTTCCAGCTACTAATATTTCTTGAAGCCATTATTGCCGGAATAGCACAAGCCGTTCCAGAAATTAATGGAATTATACTTTTACCACTCATTCCAAACCGCCTCATTATTCTATCCATTAAAAACACCACCCGACTCATATAACCGGTCTCTTCTAAAATAGCAATAAATAAAAATAAAATGGCTATTTGTGGAATAAAAATTACCACACCACCAATTCCCGGAATCAACCCTTCCGAAATTAAATTGGTAAAAACACCTTTGGGTAAATTATTTTTAGCTAGCTCACTTAAATTTGCAAACAAGCCATCGATTAAATCCATTGGTAAACTTGCCCATTCAAATATTGAGGTAAATATTAATAGCAATATGCCAATAAAAATAGTATACCCCCAAATCTTATGTGTTAAAATACGATCAAGTTTTGAACGTAAATCGGTAGCTTTAGACTTATCAACTTTATAGGTTTTCTTTAAAATTTCGTTAATTTTTTGATATCTAAAAATAGTTTCTTTGTGTTGATACTTTTTTATTTTTTCAGCATTAGACTTAAAAACATCAATTTTTTCACACTGCTCTTTTGATAAAAAATCACAATATTTTTGCTGGGTAATTAGTAACCATGATTTATATAATGATTGCTCAGGAAAAGCCGTTTCAATTTCATTAAAAAATTCAACATCAATCTTATCGGAAATATTTGCAATTGGTTCAGTGTTCCAATTGCTATAATTTTCAATTTCTTTTTTTAATTTTTCTACTCCTAAGTTTTTTCTGGCACTTATTAATACTATTTCAGATTTTAATTCTTTTTTAAGCTGCTCAATATCAATAGAAATCCCTTTTCCATCCATTTGATCAGCCATATTAATAACCAAAATAGTTGGAAGCTGTAGATCTTTAATTTGAGAAAACAGCAGTAAATTTCGTTTCAAATTTTCAACCTCAGCAACAACAATTACCAAATCAGGAAACGACTCGCCTTTTTCATCGAGCAAGGTTTCTAAAACAATGGTTTCATCTAATGTTTGTGGATTGATACTATAAGTTCCCGGTAAATCAACAATTTCAGCAGTTACAAACTCTGATAATTTACACGTTCCGTGTTTCTTATCTACCGTAATACCGGGATAGTTTCCTACTTTTTGCTTTAATCCTGTTAGCTGGTTAAATAATGATGTTTTTCCAGTATTAGGGTTTCCCACTAATGCAACACTCACAACATTATTTTTCATGAATTACAGCTTTGTAATATTAATTTGACTTGCCATTTCTTTCCTTATCGCTAAATGACTTCCATTCACTTTAATATATAAAGGATCTTTAAGAGGAGCTATTTGAATTAAACGCACTTCCTTACCGGGTAAACACCCCATTTCCAATAAAGATAACGGAATTAAATCTAATGAGAAATCTGCTATTACCCCGCTTTCACCTATCCTCAAGTTTGCAATTGTGTCTCCCATTATTAAGAATTATTATAAATAATGAGCAAATATACTAAATTAGAATCATTCTAAACAATGATAATTGTCATTTAGATTTAGATTCGTTTTGCAATATTTTGATATCCAATATTAATCTATCTATGTCGTCAAGGCTTGTACCATCATAAAAACCACGGATTTGCTTTTTCTTGTCAACCAATATAAAATTTTCAGTATGTACAAAATCTTGTAAGCCACCATCTCCATCTTCTAATACGGCAAAATAACTTTTTCTTGCCAATTTATAAATATGTTTTTTATCCCCTGTTGTAATATTCCATTTAGCATCAATAACACCCTTATCATTTGCATATGCACGCAACACCGATACACTGTCTATAACGGGCGTTACCGAATGTGATAAAAACATGACATCTTCGTCATCTAAAAAAGCAGCTTGCAATTTCCCCATATTTGAAGTCATTACCGGACAAATGGTCATACAGCGTGTAAAGAAAAAATCTGCCACATAAATTTTATTATCATAATTGTTCTGGGTAATTGTGTCTCCATTTTGATTTAACAATGTAAAACCTGAAACTTTATGATTGCTGCGAACGTGCGATACACTTTGGTCAACTAATCTTGGATTTACATCAGCCGGATTAAAAACAGGCAATTTCTTATCAGGGGATAACAGTGTATAAATTACAACAACCATGATCACTGAAAAAAAGGCCATAACAGCCAACGTAGGAATTGATTTTTTAAAAAATTTTAAATCCACTTTTTTTTTATAATACAAATTTATTACAAATAAACAATCATAACGGCATAACATCTGTAAAACTTTGTTAAAAGGCATAATAACTTGAATTTTCAGTTTTTCAACTGTATTTAAAACCGTACATTTGTGCGATTTTATTTTGAAAAACACATATGGAAATAGTAATAAAGGCCTCACAATTTATATTAAGTTTATCTTTTTTAATTGTCCTGCATGAATTAGGACATTTTATTCCTGCAAAATTATTTAAAACACGCGTTGAAAAATTTTACTTATTTTTTGATTATAAATTTTCAATATTTAAGAAAAAAATTGGAGATACCGTATACGGAATTGGTTGGATACCATTAGGAGGTTATGTGAAAATTTCCGGTATGATTGATGAGAGTATGGATACCGAACAAATGAAATTACCCGCTCAACCGTGGGAGTTTAGATCTAAACCTGCTTGGCAACGTTTAATTATTATGTTAGGAGGTGTAACTGTAAATTTCATTTTAGGAATTGTAATTTACATTATGATTGCTTTTGTTTGGGGGATGGATTATGTAACCCCGAACGATGTGAAAAATGGGTTTGCCGTACACGAAACTTTTAAAGAACTAGGCTTTAAAGATGGTGATAAAATCACCAAATTAGACGGCATAGAACCACAAAACATATTAGACATAAACAAACACTTATTCTTAAGAAATTTAACCTCATTAGAAGTTGTTCATGAAAATGGAAATATTGAAACAATTGATATTCCTGAAAATATAGGAAGTATTATGTGGGAGAAAGGGGTTATGGAACCTTTTTCTGCTAGATCACTCCCAGTAATTGACACCGTATTAGCTGAAACACCAGCAGCAAAAGCTGGACTTTTAAAAAATGATAAAATAATTTCGGTAAATAATACACCTATCGCATACTGGCAAGATTTTACCAAGCTGATTCAACAATCTAAAAATGAGGTTAACTTAACCATAGAAAGAAATGGCGCTACTGAAAATATTACCATTACTCCTGATGAAGACAGAACTATTGGCGTTTCTAATTACAGACAAAGCAGTGTAAATATTCAGCACAAAGACTATACGTTTTTAGAAAGCATACCTGTAGGTAACAATATTGCAATTTGGCAACTTAAAGACTACATTTCACAGTTTAAATATGTATTCACAAAAAAAGGAGCAACTAGTATTGGCGGCTTTATTGCCATTGGCAATATATTCCCTGCAACTTGGAGCTGGCAAGCTTTTTGGAGTATTACGGCATTTTTATCTATTATGCTTGGTTTTATGAACTTATTACCAATTCCGGCACTTGATGGTGGACACGTAGTATTCACTTTATTTGAGATGATTACTGGACGAAAACCAAATGAAAAGTTTTTAGAATATGCCCAAATTGCCGGATTTATCTTATTAATCGCATTGCTATTATTAGCTAATGGAAATGATGTTGTTAAATTATTTTCATAGCACAAACAACCAAGTACACACAAAAAAAAGCCGAACAAATAATAATGTTCGGCTTTTTTTGTGCGCTTTATAAGAGACCTTATTACACTCTATTATACCAATATTCTAAGCAGCACCCAATAAACAATGTGCTATTAAATTACCATATTCTTATGATTGATAGTTTTTGCAAAATCTATTTTATCCTTTACAATTAGACAAAAAAAACCTCGTTTAAAAACGAGGTTTTTTAATAAATATATTTTTTTTAAATTAATCAGCAAGCACAATTACTTTGTTTTCTTTCATTTCAATAGTTCCACTTTTAATTGCTAAAGAATACGTTCCTTTATTTTCTGTAAATTTATTTTGAAACTGCTCTTCAATTTTCACTTCACTTCCAGTAAACCGAACATTACCTGTTACAAGTAATGAAACAATGGGCGCGTGATTATTAAGCATTTGAAATTCACCATTTACTCCAGGAACTGACACCAGCTCTACTTCTGAATGTAATAATGTTGCTTCTGGTGTTACTATTTCTAAAATCATTTTATTTAGTTGTTAGTTCTTAGATATTCGTTTTTTGTTAAAATCAACTTAAAACTGCTTTATACTTCCTCTAACATTTTTTCACCGGCATCAATTGCGTCTTGAATTGATCCTCTTAAATTAAATGCTGCTTCAGGGTACTTATCTAATTCACCATCTAAAATCATATTAAATCCTTTAATAGTGTCTTTAATATCAACTAAAACCCCAGGAATCCCCGTAAATTGTTCAGCTACGTGGAATGGTTGTGATAAGAAACGTTGTGCTCTACGAGCTCTATGAACTGCTAATTTATCTTCCTCAGATAATTCTTCCATTCCTAAAATCGCAATAATATCTTGCAGCTCTTTATAACGTTGTAACAATTCTTTTACACGCTGTGCACAATCGTAATGCTCATTACCTAATATATCTGCTGTTAATATTCTTGAAGTAGAATCCAATGGATCAACAGCTGGGTAAATACCTAATTCTGCAATTTTACGAGACAATACAGTTGTTGCATCTAAATGCGCAAATGTTGTTGCCGGAGCAGGATCTGTTAAATCATCTGCTGGCACGTATACTGCTTGAACAGAAGTTATAGACCCATTTTTAGTTGAAGTAATACGTTCTTGCATAGCTCCCATTTCTGTAGCCAATGTTGGTTGGTAACCCACAGCAGATGGCATACGACCTAATAAGGCAGATACCTCTGAACCAGCCTGTGTAAAACGGAAAATATTATCAACAAAAAATAATACATCTTTTCCTTGCCCTTCACCAGCACCATCACGGAAATACTCTGCAATAGTTAATCCTGATAAGGCAACACGTGCACGTGCTCCAGGTGGCTCATTCATTTGACCGAACACAAAAGTAGCTTTCGACTCTTTCATTCCTTCTTTATCAACTTTAGATAAATCCCATCCGCCTTCTTCCATAGAGTGCATAAAATCATCTCCGTATTTAATAATACCAGACTCTAACATTTCTCTTAAAAGGTCATTTCCTTCACGTGTTCTTTCTCCTACACCAGCAAAAACTGACAAACCACCGTGACCTTTGGCTATATTGTTAATTAACTCTTGAATTAGTACCGTTTTACCAACTCCAGCACCTCCAAATAATCCAATTTTACCTCCTTTTGCGTAAGGCTCTATTAAATCAATTACTTTAATTCCTGTAAATAACACTTCTGTTGAAGTAGACAACTCCTCAAATTTTGGGGCTTGACGGTGAATTGGCAATCCATTATCACCATCCTTAGGTAAATTCTCTAAACCATCAATTGCATCTCCAATTACGTTAAATAATCGTCCGTAAACATCATCACCAATTGGCATTTGAATTGCTTTTCCGGTAGCCACCGCTTCAGCACCTCTACTTAAACCATCTGTAGAGTCCATTGAAATTGTTCTAACAGTATCTTCTCCTACGTGAGATTGCACTTCTAATACTAAAATAGAGCCATCCTCTCTTGTGATTTCCAATGAATCATATATTTTTGGTAGTACCGCTCCTGATTGGAATTCAACATCGATAACTGGGCCAATAATTGTTGCAACTTTACCTGTAACTTTTGCCATTACTTTAACTGTTTATTTTTTAGTAGTTTATCTTATTAGAGGCAAGCCTCCTTTTTAAGGCTGTAAAGATAGTTTTTTGATTTTATTATTAAAAAAATATTAAAAAGTTTTTTTTTGATCTATTTTTACGGATTAACCGTCCATGAAACATAATATTGAGAGCCTATTTTACCTACACCTGGTGCACTAAAATACTCTTTACCTCCAATATAACCCCTCCTATTTTGAAAGTTGATTTTATATTTGGCACAGTATAATTAATTTGAGCATCAACAACAGAACGAGCATCTACTTTTGCCTCAACAAATGAAGATTCCCAAATATAAACATCGCTCCATACTATAATTAATATTAAACCCTAAATTTTTATACACTTCTGTATTCCCAAAAGAAACTTTAACTTTATTTTCTGGTGTATTAAACCCTGCCTTATAATCAGGATCTGTAGCTTGATCAAAATCAAACTTAGCAAACGTATAATTTACCCCTAAATAAAAATCATCAATAATTCTAGTTGAAATACCATGCTAGCACCATAATAAGAAATATTAGCCTTTGTATTTTGAGCAACAGAATCCATTAAATCTCTTTCTTCATAACCTGTTCTTGAAACTTTAGAAGAACCTAATATTCCAGAAGGTAAACCCGCAAGTTCATCAAAATTAAAAATTGTAGAAATTCATCTCCATAAGTATTTAAACCGTCGTAATCTGGATTCGATCTATTAATATCTAGATTTCCATAATCACCGTAATCAGCAGCAAACCATTCAGTACCTTTTAAGAAAGAAAAAGAAACTTTAGCCGCAAACTTTTCGCTAATTTATATGCCATTCTAATGCCTGCGACTATAAAACGATTGTCTCTAGCGGCAATTTGAGATGTCAATCCTTATTTTGCATAAGCACTTACATCTACATCTTTCAAATTCTCTAATCCATCGTAAAATGCAGGAGAGGAAGTACCTTTAATAGCTATAACATCCATTCTATCAATAGTTACGGGTGATTCTAAAATACGCCCAGGGGTTCTTGAAGCAGATACCACAACCTTGTCTAACATAGTAGCAACCTCCCCTAAAGAAACATCTAAAGGTTGCCTGCATTTTGTAATTTCAATAACAACATTTAAATAACCGATAAGGGAAAATACAAATATTTCCCAATTATCATAAAAATTAAGATTTCATTAAAAAATACCCCCTTACTAAACTTTTATTATTACACCACGCACCACAAACACCAGTTTAACAGGATATTAACCATCCTAAAAATTATTCAACAACAAATTATTTACATGTATTTACTATTAAAAAAAGTCGTTTTAACTTCCAAAGTGTTAACATACGTTAACGTTCCAATATTTTAATTATTTCGTTTATTTTATATCTTCGCCCATCGTAAATAAATTACACGAAAAATGAATAAAAAACTAATGTTATTTGCTTTTTTCTTAGTTTTTGGACTGGGCACAATACTGGCTCAAAAAGGAAATATAAAAGGTGTATTGCTTGATGAAGAGTCACAAATTGAAATTCCTTACGCATCCATAATTGTTAAAAATGTCGAAACACAGGAAAACGAAATTGGAATTACTTCAAATGAGTTTGGCGCTTTTGAGGCAAACCATATAAACTTTGGGACTTTCAATATTGAGATTTCCTTTTTAGGATATCAAACTAGCACATTGAAGGGCGTAATAATAAATAAAAAAAACCAGAAAATTAATCTTGGAAATATTTTATTAAAACCAGCTACAGAGTCTTTAAATGAAATATCTATAAAAGCAAAGAACAAAATACAATCTACAAAAATTGATAGAAAAACGTATAATACAGCAGATTTTGAAACTGCCAAAGGAGGTACGGCTAGTGATGTTTTAAACAAATTACCATCAGTATCTGTAAATCCAAGCGGCGATGTTAGCGTTAGAGGGACTACAAATTTTGAAGTATATTTAAATGGAAAACCAACACTTATAGAAGCCTCTGTATTGTTAGCTCAAATTGCAGGTACAAACATAAAAAAGGTTGACATAATAACAGTTCCAACAGCAAGTTTTGATGCCCAAGGAAAAGGTGGTATTATAAATATTACAACTAAAACAAATGGGGTTGAAGGCTTATCAATTTCCGCTAATGGTCTACTTGGAGGTTCACCATGGTCTAACACAACAGATAAATACAGTGGTCATAAAATGGACAACGACCGATATGGTGGTGGATTAAACCTAATGTACAACACCAAAAACATTTCATTTTACGGAGGTTTTAATTATAATAATAGACATGTAAACGGGAAACGACTGGGCGAGGCTCGTGTGCTAGTTGATGATCCTAAAGGAAAATACTTTCATATGGATGCTGCTGGTGAACGTCCAGAATGGTACAAATATTACACAGCAAATGCTGGAATTGATTTTAACCTAAGCGATAAAGATAAACTTTCGGTTTCTTATTCATATGGAAACCGAACAGGAGGAAGAGCTGCTTATTACATTTATAATAACTACTATGCAGATGCTGACGGATCAAACAAAGATGATTCTTCTAATAGTTGGATTTACAATCCAAATATTGATAACAGATATGGACAATATAACACCTTTAATGCAGATTATTCAATAGATTTTAGTGACGATAAAAATTTGAAAATTGCTGGCTCGTATGAAAATTCTCAATTAAACAGAGAACTTACCAATCAAAATTACTCATATGATCCCAGCACAGATACTGCAGGTTCAACTATTGAACAACAATACTCCCTGTCTGATGACACCCCATTACAAGGGTATATTTTTTCAGTTGATTACTCAAAAAAATATAATGATTTCAATTCATTAAAAGTAGGAGTTAGAACCAATAATGTAAATATTGCTGGCGCCTTTAATTTCAACAACGACTTAATCACAGAAGATTTAGACAACTCTATAGATTTAGATCGTGGCGTATATGCTGGATATGCTGATTTCACAGGTAAAAAAGGAGAATTAGACTATATTGTTGGTTTAAGAATGGAATACCAAAATCAAAAAATGCATGTAACCAATACTGATTATTTAAATTTATTTAACAGTACTGGCGAATCTGATTTTTACAACAACAAATTAGATTTCTTTCCATCTGTACATTTTAGTTATCCAGTTGCCAATAATAATAAAATACTATTAGCGGCAAGCCGAAGAATTAACCGTCCATCAGCAACTGCTCTATCCCCATTTTTATACCGTCGCCATTATGAAGTTTATGAACTTGGGGATCCTGATTTAGAAGCAGAATACATCAACAATATAGAGCTAACATATGACACAAAAATTGGAAAAACAACTTTCGACTTCACAGGTTTTTACCGAGGAGTAGACAATGCTATTTTTAGAGTAAACACAACAACTACAGAAATTGAAAATCCAGATTTACATTTAATTTTAAAAGAAAATGTTTTAATTAGAAGTTATACAAATGCAGGTAATTCAGCATCGATTGGTGGTGAGATTAATGCTGATGTTTATATGGGTAAATTTGTAGATTTATTTATAGGAGGTTCTTTATACTACTACAGTATAGAAGGGGCTGTTTTTGGTTATGATGTAGATAGCAACAGCACAAACTGGTCGTTAAAGGCAAATCTTAATTTAAACCTAACTTCAGATCTTAAATTTAATATGGATTATAATATAAAATCAGCCACCATAACCTCACAAGGTCAAAATGATTTATATCAAATAGCAAATGCTGCTTTTAGTTACAATCCAGAAAAATTAGAAGGTTGGAGTTTTGCATTAAGAGGTCTTGATATATTTGGTTCAAATATTCAAGGGTTAGATACCAATGCTTTTAATAGCCAAGGAACCCAAATTTTTTATCAAGAAACATCCTATGTTCGTAACGGACCCATTGTAGAGTTAGGGGTTAGCTACACCTTGAATATGAAAGGTAAAAAAGCCAAAAAAGCCAAAGCATTTGAAGCTGAAAAACATTTCAAATAACATAATTTCCTTTCAACACATAAAAGACCCGCTACCACTAAATGTTAGCGGGTCTTTTTGTTTCATTGTAGCTTGTTAAAACATACTTATCATAACGGTGCTATTTTCTTCGTTTTCAATTTACATTAAAATCACACTCAATTATACTCTACAATTTGTTCAGTTAGGCTCTATATGAATTAATATATACTCAAGATTTGGAATCTTATTTTTTAAAGTATCTTTTAATTTATGAGCAATATCATGCCCTTCTTTAACCGTTATATTTGCATCAACAATAGCATGTAAATCAACATGATATTTTAACCCTGTTTTTCTAATTAAACATTTTTCTGTATCTATAATTCCTTCCAAATTGCTAGCTACAAACCTAATTTCATATATTAAATCGTCGTACAAATGTTCATCCATAATTTCACTTAATGCAGGCTTAAATATTAAATAGGCATTGTAAAAAATAAACGCAGCAGCAAAAAGCGCCGCCCAATCCTCAGCAGTTTCGTACCCTTTACCAAAAATTAACGAGATAGAAATACCAATAAATGCAGTTGCAGAAGTAATAGCATCGCTCCTGTGGTGCCATGCATCTGCTTTTAATGCCGAACTATTGGTTTCAATACTTTTTTTAAGTACTATTCTATAAGAAATTTCTTTCCAAATTATAATTACACCTAATACAATTAAAGTCCATGATTTGGGTGCTTTTTGTGGTGATAAAATATGCTGAATGCTTTCGTAAGTTATAATAGTTGCAGATGTCATTAAAAACCCAACCACCATAAATGTTATTAATGGTTCAATACGGCCGTGACCATAAGGATGCTTTTTATCGGGCGGCTTACTAGCATACTTAATACCAAATAATAAAAAAATTGATGAAATAATGTCTGTAGTAGATTCAATAGCATCAGCAATTAAAGCATAAGAATTACCAAAAATACCTGCTATAAATTTAATAATAGCCAATAATGTATTGCTAACAATGCTAATATATGTGGCCTTAATTGCTATTTTCTCTACACTCATTTAAAAAAATATACTACAAATATCATAAAAATGTATTTAACATATCTTTTTTTTATGGTTAATCCAATTCTAACATAAATCCTAAAAATTAAACCGTTATCTTTGCCAGGTATAAAAAAAGGCCCGTTTAAAAAACATTACAACAAAACTACTGCTAATATAATTGCAATTAATCGTACGCATAAATAGAAAGCACGCAAAATAATTGCACTTAATAGAGTGACTTTTTTATGAATTTAAATTAGAACGGAATTATATTTTATAACCTTTTAGATGTAGAAAATCTAAATAACCAATTAAAAAAAGTTTGAAGAGACTTCAAATTGCATTTAAAATTTTCTGATTCAAATAATAAGAGCAATTAAATATAAAAGAAATTACCCCATAAAAGTGGAGCACATTTAACCGAACTAAATTTATTGTCCTTTCAAACGAAATAAATACCATACGACAGCTCATAGAATTTACTGAGTTAAAAATTAAAGATTTTACCACAAAAAAAGACTCAATATAATCCTATATCAAGTTTTGAAAATTTCTATGTGTGTATTGGTAAGAATGATAAAAATAGTTGTTTTGGGGATACATTAAATAAAAAGAGAAGTTTAAGCTAAATAGATTTAAAACATTAAAAAATAAAATTATGGAAAAACAACAATTTCAATCTTTTGTAGTGGAAGAAAATAACGGAAAATTTATTGGTTCAATTAAATCAAAATACATAGAAGAGTTACCAAAAGGCGATTTGGTAATTAAAGTCTCTTATTCATCTTTAAATTACAAGGATGCCCTTTCTGCCTCTGGAAATAAAGGAGTTACAAAAAACTACCCTCACACACCAGGAATTGATGCTGTTGGAATTGTTGTTAAATCTGAAAACCCCTCATTCAATGTTGATGATAAAGTGATTGTTACAAGTTATGATTTAGGTATGAATACTGATGGTGGATTTAGTGAATATATCAGAGTGCCGTCAACATGGGCGTTAAAACTACCCGAAAACTTAACCATGAAAGAAGCCATGACATATGGTACAGCTGGGTTAACGGCTGGCATGTCTGTATTACGCCTAATAGAAATGGTAAAACCTGAAGATGGAAAAATTATTGTTTCTGGTGCTACAGGCGGGGTTGGAGCGTTAAGCGTTTCTATTCTTGCCCATTTAGGTTATTCTGTAATTGCTATTACAGGTAAAGAATTAGAACGTGATTACTTATTAAAATTAGGAGCAAAAGAAATTATTTTACGAAGTGATTTCGAAAATCTAGACAAAAGAGTAATGCTAAAACCTATTTGCGCTGGTGCAATAGACACCGTAGGAGGTGTAATTTTAGAAAACATAATAAAATCTACAGCACCAATGGGTACCATAACCTGTTGTGGAAATGTGGCGTCACCCAAACTTGATTTAACTGTTTTTCCATTTATATTAAGAGGCATTACCCTAGTAGGTATTGATTCTCAAAATTACCCAATGAAATATAGAGAACAAGTATGGAATAAACTGGCTAAAGATTGGAAACCATCACAATTATCAGATACCGGTGTTGAAATAACACTTGATGAATTAAAAGCTAAAATTGCCTTGATGCTTATAGGAAAATTAAAAGGCCGAACAGTTTTAAAATTAAATGAATAAAAGTTCACTTTTGGCTGACACTATACATTAAAGTCACCTTTTTACTGACCCTAAACATTCATTGTAGGTTGTTTTAACTAATGGTTATATTCATACTTTTTTGAATAATAAAATTCAAAAAGGTATATGTACAAATAATTGGTGGGGCAATTATTTGGTGAAATTTTGATTAAAAACAAGTGGGGGAACTTGTTAAAACAGGATAGCAATTTTCCCTATACAAACATAGCATCAACTTTTGTTAAAGTAAATACCAAATTGTTGGTATTTTTTGTTTGACATTTTT
>Ga0224504_10000113_pt1 | contig 32489 bp, 36 predicted proteins | sample SF_Oct11_sed_USG_3_FD_170160 | JGI IMG/M metagenome (GOLD analysis project Ga0224504, IMG submission 170160) | Sediment microbial communities from San Francisco Bay, California, United States - SF_Oct11_sed_USGS_24 | ecosystem: Environmental > Aquatic > Marine > Sediment | place: USA...
ATTCTATATTTAAGACGATTTTTTTTTGAAATACTTACATTTATTATACCCTCTTTTAAAAACAAACTCTCAATAACAATCAAGTAATTATCAATAAACTATCAAGATCCTACCAATTTTTAACAAACTGCCCATATATTAAAAAAGACATAAATACTACCTAAACATTTTTATAAATAAAAAAAAATCAAATCGCAATAAAATTATTTCCATATTGTAGATGCTTAAGCAATGAAAATATACTTTTATTGGATCAAGCACAAAAGTTGGGGGCTATGCATAAATTTGAGTTAATCTAAAAAGAAAGAACTCTTTATTTCTGACCCCTCTTAATTGTGCTCCCAAGACTTTAATTTTAGCATTAAAAGATTCCGCTGAAGCGTTTGTACTTCTGTTGTCAAAGTAGTTTAGGATCCCTTGATAATTTAAACTTACGGTGTTCATTACGATTCTAAAACTTTTAAAGTTCGTATTTTCTATATCGTTGTACCACTGAGCCAATTTAGTCATAGCAATATTTTTATCCCTGCACTGATTGTAAATACTTCGTAATTGATTTGCTAGTTGATATGCTTTTTCGAGCAGCGGATATTCCTTAAACAGAATGATAACCCTTTCTCTTTGATTGGAGGTCCATTTTTCAATGTTCTTATGAAGCAAGTGTCTAGCTCTGGCTAATAATTGTTTTCTTGAATCACCATTGCTAAATACTTCTACCTGATAATTACACCCGATTTATTTGGCATGTTTAATGCTGTCATTTTCATTATCTAATGCTTGCCAGCGGTATTTAATTCTTAACTCTTGTACGGCTTGATTGGCTAATTGTTGCACATGAAAACGGTCAATTACTTGTACAGATCTAAGGAAACATTTTTTAGAAATCAACTTCATACTACCCGCCATATCCAGCGTAATTTCTTCAACTTTTCTACGTTTCCCTTCTGGAATTTTTTGAAGATATTTGATGACTTGTTCTGATTTAGTTCCTGCTACTATTGCGACAATAGACCCTGCTCGACCTTTTGCTTTTTTATTGGTTACAACGGTGTATAACTCTCATTGTGACAATGCCACTTCATCAATGAATAGACGTTTGCCTATATTTTAAGGATATACCAACCATTTTGAAGCTTGTTTAAGTTGTTTCCAATCATTAAATTCACTCAAATAATCTCGATATAGTCGTTGTAGTTTTTTGCCATTTACACCATAAATATTAGCTATGGTTTGGGTACTTACATTATTAGTATCTATTAATCTCTTTTAAAAAAGCTGCAAAATCCTCTGTCATTCGAGTGCCTTTTCCAATACTTTTCCAATCCCGTTGAAGTGTTTCTCTGGTTTCAATATCTCGCCATCTACGCCTCTTTATATGAAAATACACCAACTTCCCTCTTAATGGAAAATCTTCAATGACAATCTCTTTGTGAAAACCTTTTGATTCAACTTTTCGATCTTTAAATAAGGTAGTGTCATTCTTTTCTTCAAAGTATAAGTGCAAGTGCTCTTCATTTGAACTACTGCTAATAAATGTAAAATGATTAACTATAAAGTTGGAAGTAATAAATCCAATAATTCCTTTGAAATCTGCACGAAAATTATTTTCTCGCAAATGTAAAACTTATTTACTCCCCAACTTTTAGGACTGATCCATTTAATTCAACAAATTGATGTCTAAATAAAAAACCTATTAAATAAAAATATTTAATAGGTTTTCTTGTTTAATTTAGAATAGAGGCTTTATAAATTTTCTCCTCCATCAACTTATTAAACATAAATATATGTTATAAATTTAGGTGAAATTAATTAGAATTCAAAATAAACTTTATTAAATAAATCAGGTAAGCATCTCACCCTAAATAAACTTTCTATATGAATTCAAAGTTGCGCCAAATTTTATTAACACTCGAGATCAACTCACTGAAGTTACAATATAAAATAAGCTTTAAACAATTACAGGATTTTCCATTTAAAAGTATAAAATTGATTATTTTACATTGAAAAAAATTCTTGTTCATTTTCAATATAGTTAACTTTTATCACTTCAATTTAAGATCTTAAAATAACCCCAAGTTTGCAAAAAATTAAAATCAATCAAAATGCAACTTTTCATTTTAGTTTCCTTATTAATAACTGAAACAAAATGGATTATAGAATAAAAAAAAGCATTATTCTATACTAATTAAATACATATACAATAAACCTTATTCTATTTTTTCAATTATAATCATAATTATTTAATTAACCTTGTATATTAAGATGAAAGATTTCTATAAGAAAATATCGGCTATTTTAATGGCAGTTGTAGTACTTTTCTCTACAATGTCATTTACAATATCTGAGCATTATTGTGGAGACAAACTAGTTGATAGCGCACTGTTTTCAAAGGCTGAATCTTGTGGAATGGAAATGCAACTACCCCTACAATCCAAAGATTGTAACATTTAAAAAAAGAATTGCTGTAGTGACGCTCTAAAACATTTTAAAGGTCAAATAAATTTAAAAATAGAGATTTCTAATCTAAATTTTGAGCAACAATTTTTTATAGCTTCTTTTATTTATTCTTACTGTAATTTATTTGAAGAATTAAACAACATTGTTCCTTTTAAAGATTACACACCTTCTTTTATTGTCAAAGACATACAAGTTTTTGAACAAGTATTTTTAGTATGATTTTACGTTTTTAGAAAAAATCCTAAATGAAATCATTCAATCTAGGATAATTTATTATGCATTTTACGCAAAATAATAACCTATTCTAAATACTTTAAATTATAAACATATGCTGAACAAAAGTATTCATTTTTTAATAGAAAATAAATTAGTTGTTGTACTACTGCTGGCGCTATTTATTGGATGGGGTGTTGCTACAGCTCCTTTTGATTGGGATACAGGAAATTTCCCTAGAACACCGGTAGCTGTTGATGCCATTCTTGATATTGAAGAAAATCAACAAATTGTTTTCACCAAATGGGCCGATCGTTCCCCTTAAGATATTGAAGATCAAATCACCTATCCATTAACCACTTCATTATTAGGAATACCTGGTGTAAAAACTATTAGAAGTTCCTCCATGTTCGGGTTTTCAAGCATCTATATTATTTTTGAATCGGATATTAAATTTTATTGGAGTAGAAGTAGAATTTTAAACAAATTAAACTCGCTACCTAATGGATTACTACCAAATAATATTCAACCAGCACTGGATCCAGATGCAACTGCATTGGGTCAAATTTACTGGTATACTATAGAGGGTAGAAATAAACAAAGAAATATAACCGGTGGCTGGGACTTCTAGGAATTACGAAGCATTCAAGATTACTATGTAAAATGTGCACTGTCTTCGGCCTCTGGAGTTTCTGAAGTTGCTTCTATTGGCGGCTATGTTGAGGAGTATCAAATAGATGTTGACCCAGATATTTTAAAGGAATACAACATTTCTTTAGAGCAAGTTGTAAATACTGCCCGAAATACCAATAGAGATATTGGTGCAAAGACCATAGAAATTAATCAGACTGAATATTTGGTTCGTGGATTGGGCTATATAAAATCTATTGAGGACATTGAAAATACAGTAGTAAAAACAAAAGATTTCACCTCTATATTAATTAAAAATGTGGAGAAAGTTTCATTGGGACCAGCAGAACGCAGAGGTATTTTAGATAAAGAAGGAGCCGAAGTGGTTGGTGGTGGTGTTGTGGCTCGATATGTCGTAAACCCAATAGAAGTAATTAACAATGAAAAAAACAAATTGATGCTATTGGTGAAGGTTTACCTTCTATAGTTTTAAAAGACGGACGAACTTCACACATAACCATCGTTCCTTTTTATGATAGATCTGAACTTATTAAAGAAACATTAAACACCTTAGACGAGGCCTTAATCTTAGAAATTTTAATTACTATTTTAGTCATAATTATAATGGTTTTTAATTTAAGAGCTTCCCTCTTAATTTCAGGTTTGTTACCCATTGCCGTTTTAATGGTTTTTATTTCAATGAAGCTATTTAAGGTAGATGCCAATATTGTAGCTCTTTCTGGAATTACTATTGCCATTGGAACCATGGTAGATGTAGGTGTAATTTTATCTGAAAACATTATTCGACATATGGATGAAGATGAGAACAAAACTCCTATCAATAAATTGGTTTACAATGCCACTACTGAAGTTTCTAGCGCTATAATCACAGCTGTTAAGAGTACCATTATTAGTTTTATTCCAGTATTTACTATGATTGAAGCTGAAAGAAAATTATTCCGTCCATTGGCATTTACCAAAATAAAGGCATTAATTGCTTCGTTAATAATTGCTATATTTTTAATCCCTAATTTTGCTGCCTGGTTGTTTGGTTTTAAACATTCCATAAAAAAAGGAAAACATATAGGAAGCGTCGGGCTAATTATTGTGGGTATATTTGGAATTATTAGCGGGTATTACATTGCTTTTCTCTTAATAGCTTTTGGTACTTCTAGTATTTTAAAAATAAGTGAAATTATTTATGAATAAAAGTCAAACCTCATAAATATTGGGTCGTCAGCAATTACAATTATATTATTGCTAAGTGTATATTGGAGGCCTTTAGGTGTTGACCACTCCATTTTTAACAACCTTATTTTTGTAGCCGTTATTTGTTTAGGGCTGTTGGGCATTTTTATACTTTTTAAAAAATCATATGTCAGCATTTTAAAGTGGCATTAAACAACAAGCTGTTGTTTTTAAGTGTTTCCATCTTTATTATAATACTTGGCGCAAGTGTTTGGAGCAATACTGGAAAAGAATTTATGCCAGCATTAAATGAAGGTTCTTTTTTATTAATGCCAACCTCTATGCCGCATATAGGTATTGCAGAAAACAAACGTGTTTTACAGTTATTAGATATGGCGGTTGCCAACATTCAAGAAATTGAAACCGTAGTTGGAAAAGCTGGTAGAGTTGAAAATGCCTTAGACCCTGCACCACTTTCAATGTACGAAAATGTGATTATTTATAAACCCGAATATAAATTAAATGAAGATGGAAAACGACTCACATTTAAAGTAAACAACGAAGATTTATTTGAAACCAAATCTCGAGATTACATTCCTTCAGGAACAAAAATTGAAACCAATTAATTGAAGATAAAAATGGTGAATACTATAGGAACTGGCGTAAAATCATAAAATCAGCCGATGATATTTGGACAGAAATTGTGCATATCACCAAAATTCCAAGTGTAACCTCAGCTCCAAAATTACAACCAATTGAAACCCGATTGGTAATGCTACAAACTGGTATGCGCGCACCAATGAGTATAAAAGTAAAAGGTAAAAACTAAACTCATACATATTATTGTATTTCTTTTAACAATCTCTTTAAAAGCACAATCATTAAACAACTACCTATTAATAGCCTTAGAGAACAGCCCTGAATTAAAAGCCATTCAATATAAATACCAAAATGCAGTTGAAAAAATTACAGAAGTTGGTAGCTTCCCAAATACAACAGATTCAGCAGGCTATTTTGCACAAGCAGTAGAAACACGTGTAGGCGCACAAAAAGCAAAATTTTCAGCAAATCAAACTTTACCATGGTTTGGTACTTTAAATGCTAAAGTAGAAAGTGCCAATTATAATGCCACTGCACAGTTGAACAATTTCGATTTTGCAAAAAGAAAGCTCTTTTTAGATGTAAAATCTACTTATTTTGAATTGTATGAACTCAAAGAAAAAGAAAGGCTTATTTTAAAATATATCGAAATTTTCAAAATTAAAATTCGCAATAATTTCAGTAACTGACAAAAGTCATTATTTAAACTAACTATTATATATACATTTACACCTAATTCATTTACTTACATAAATAAGTAAGTGTTTTTGATTTTTTTAGTTAGTAGTAAAAATAAAAAAGAGAGTTACCCTACTCTCTTTTTTTATGCTTTATAGTTTAGATACTTTACATATTTTCCAACCCTATAAAAGTATCCAGTAAAATTTAGACGCTTATATTACAATACAACAACCGAATTTTCTTCATTTCCTAAACCACTGTTAACATATTTATCTGCACTATCATCATTAATCCATTTTTCACCATCCAATAAATACTTGAATTGAAATTCAGCACCAGCAGGTAAATCAAGGGTTACATTAAACGAACCATTTTTTAACATCTTCATTTTAACTGGCTCAGCAGTATTCCAATTGTTAAACTCACCCAATAAATCAACCTTCGCCGCACCTAAAACCGCCTTTTTATCCATTGAAAATTTAACTTTACATACTGGTTTACTTTTTAAGTATTGCTTTTTTAAACTCATAATAATATTTTTCTAATTAAAATTTTTGTGATTATTTTGTATTCAATAAATTGAATGATGCAAATTTAGTTCAATACACCTACTTACTACACAACTTATTTCCCATATTTATATACTCATTTAACATCAACGCACTATTAACCGAAATTAAGGTTAATTAGGCATCATATCATTTTCAAATAAATTCACCTATCTAATTTTTCAATTTTGTAATACTTTTTATTCAATAATCTAAAAACAATTAGTCAAATAAAAGGAGGTCAAAAACATTTTTTGTAACTAAAAACCATATCTCCACAATTTTATAACTCAAAAATTAATAACTTTATATAATTCATTTTTTTCTTTAATATAAACTTCAATATTTATAATACTTATGGACAAAAATTTCAAAGTAAAGGTCGATGGTTCTTTTGAGTTTCAATTAAAAGATTCCGATGCAATCTCACTGGATTTATTAAAGTTAACAAAATCAAAATTCCACCTTATTAACAACAATAAATCTATAGAAATAGATCTTGAAAAATCCGATTTCTACAACAAAGCGTATGTGGTAAAAGTTAATGGTAATAGCCATACTGTTAAAATTTCAAATCAAACAGATCAACTCATCACTAAAATGGGGTTCTCAATTGGCTCAGTAAAAAAACCAAATGACATTAAGGCTCCAATGCCTGGTTTAATTCTAAGTGTAAATGTTAAAGAAGGTCAAAAAGTTCTAGAAGGAGAAACACTCTTAATTTTAGAAGCCATGAAAATGGAAAATATAATTAGCGCTACAAAAGACGGCATTATTAAGATTATTGCGGTTAAAAGTGGATCAACTGTTGAAAAAGGAACATTACTGGTAGAAATGGCTTAAAATAAATTGAAATGAAAAAAATATTGATTGCCAATAGAGGAGAAATAGCCATAAGGGTTATGAAAACAGCTAGAAAAATGGGTATTAAAACAGTTGCGGTATACTCCGATATTGATAGAAATGCCCCACACGTTAGATTTGCTGACGAGTGTGTTTGTATAGGTGAAGCACCATCAAATAAATCATATTTAGACGGACATAAAATTATTGAAATCGCAAAAAAACTGAATGTTAATGGAATTCATCCCGGCTACGGTTTTTTAAGTGAGAATGCTGATTTTGCAGAACTATGTGAAAAACACAACATAACATTTATAGGCCCTAAATCTCATACTATAAAAATAATGGGAGATAAATTAGCCGCAAAAAAAGCAGTTAAATCTTACAACATTCCGATGGTTCCTGGGGTAGACAGCGCTTTATCAGACGTAAACGAAGCCATAGCAATAGCCAAAAAAATTGGATTTCCTATTCTAATTAAAGCAGCCGCAGGTGGAGGTGGAAAAGGGATGCGTGTAGTTGAATATGAAAAAGATATTAAAAAACAAATGGAACGTGCAATTAGTGAAGCAACTTCATCTTTTGGGAATGGCGCTGTTTTTATTGAAAAATATATTAATTCACCTCGACATATTGAAATTCAAATTTTAGCTGATAGTCACGGAAAAATATTACATTTATATGAAAGAGAATGCAGTATACAGCGCCGTCATCAAAAAGTTGTTGAAGAAGCACCTTCCTCTATTTTAACTCCTGAATTAAGGCAAAAAATGGGAGAGGCTGCCATAAAGGTCGCCAAATCTTGTAATTATATAGGAGCCGGTACAGTAGAATTTTTAACAGACTGTCAATTAAATTTTTATTTCCTAGAAATGAATACGCGCCTTCAAGTTGAACACCCAGTTACAGAAGCAATTACAGGAATTGACTTGGTTGAACAGCAAATAAACATAGCACGTGGTGAAGCCATTGCTATTAATCAGGAAGATTTAAAAATTAACGGTCATGCTATAGAACTAAGGGTTTATGCTGAAGATCCGATGAACGATTTTTTTCCAAGCATCGGTATCTTAAGCACTTATAAAATGCCATTTGGAAAAGGTATTAGAATTGATAATGGTTTTGACGAAGGGATGAGTATTCCAATTTATTACGACCCCATGTTATCTAAACTAATTACCCATGCAAAAACCCGTGGTAAAGCAATTAATCTAATGATTGAGGCTATTAATAACTACAAAGTGGTTGGTGTAAAAACCACCTTACCTTTTGGCAAATTTGTTTGCCAACATGAAGCTTTTAGAACAGGAAAATTTGATACCCATTTTATAAAAAATTATTACAGGCCTAAAAAAATTCACGAAGAAACCAATGAAGAAGCTAAATTAGCCGCTTTGGCAGGTCTTAAAATTTATCTAGAAGATCAAAAAACACTAAAAATTGCTAATAGTTAATCACTTACAAGTTCTTGTATTATGAAAAAACAAACAAACACAAAAATTGAAAAGCTAGATAAAAGAGTTGCATTGGCACATTTAGGTGGAGGAAAAAACCGTATTGCAAAGCAACATGCCAAAAAAAAATTAACCGCTAGAGAACGTATTGCTTATTTATTAGATGAAGGTTCTTTTGAGGAAATGGGGGTATTGGTAACACATAGAACCACCGACTTTGGAATGGAAGATCAAATATTTTTTGGAGATGGCGTTGTAACTGGCTATGGAACTATTGAAGGACGACTAGTGTATATATTTGCCCAAGACTTTACCGTTTTTGGAGGATCTTTATCTGAAACACATGCCGAAAAAATATGCAAAATTATGGATCACGCCGTTAAAGTTGGCGCACCATGTATAGGTTTAAACGATTCTGGCGGTGCAAGAATTCAGGAAGGCGTTAAATCTTTAGGAGGCTATGCTGATATTTTTCATAGAAATGTTCAATCTTCGGGGGTAATCCCTCAAATTTCAGCTATTATGGGACCCTGTGCAGGTGGGGCCGTTTATTCTCCAGCTATAACAGACTTTACAGTTATGGTTGAAAAAACAAGTTATATGTTTGTTACTGGACCCGGTGTAGTAAAAACAGTAACAAATGAAGAAGTAACCGCCGAAGAATTGGGAGGAGCTAGCACACATGCTACAAAATCTGGAATTACACATATAACATCTTCAAATGATATCCAATGCCTTGAGGATATTAAAAAATTACTGAGCTATATACCGCAAAACAATAGAGAAACTACAAAAAAAATCCCTTTTGATTTAGGGGAAGAATTACGCCCTCATTTAATAGGTTTAATTCCAATAGACAAACATAAACCCTATAATATGCATGACATAATCAAAGGAATTATCGATGAACATACTTTCTTTGAAATTCAAAAAAATTATGCAGAAAACATTGTTGTTGGTTTTGCTCGTTTAGCTGGAAGAAGTATAGGAATAGTTGCAAACCAACCTATGGTATTGGCTGGGTGTTTAGATACTAACAGTTCAGTTAAGGCAGCTCGTTTTACTCGTTTTTGCGATTGTTTTAACATCCCTCTTTTGGTTTTGGTTGATGTACCTGGTTTTTTACCTGGCACAGACCAAGAATGGAATGGTATTATTAAAAACGGCGCAAAATTATTATATGCGCTAAGTGAAGCTACAGTTCCTAAAATAACTGTTATTACAAGAAAAGCATATGGCGGAGCATATGATGTTATGAACTCTAAACATATTGGAGCAGATATGAATTTTGCTTGGCCAACTGCAGAAATAGCCGTTATGGGAGCAAAAGGTGCCGCAGAAATTATTTTCAAGAATGAAATCATGGCCGCTAAAAATCCTGAAGAAAAATTAAAGGAGAAAGAGGCTGACTACGCCAATAAATTTGCAGATCCATATAGAGCCGCCAGACGCGGCTTTATTGATGAGGTTATTTACCCAAAAAACACTAGGAGAAAATTAATTAAAGCCTTTCAAATGTTAGAAGGAAAAGAAATTAATAACCCAAAAAGAAAGCATGGGAATATACCATTGTAGTCAATTCAAGAATTGTTTGGAAAAGCTCGTATTTTAATATAGGATTTTTTTATACAATTTCGGCAGACAATCCTTTTATCAGCAATTTTGAACAACGCGGTTTTAATTCGTTATACTCCCCCGTTTTTACCGTACATTTACCTTTATAATGCACTAATAAAGCACATTGTTCAGCTTGTTCTAGTGTATGTTCACAAATTTCAACCAACGAATCTATTACGTGATCAAATGTATTTACATCATCATTAAACAACACAATCTCATGTTGATTTGTCTCCTGCTCTAAAACATCAACTTCTTCTTGTATTTTTCTTTTTGTACTCATAGTTCTATCGCAAAAATAAAAAATTATTTAATATACTTCAATGACACCCAATTATTACGCTCAATAGTTCTATCTAATTTTAAGCCATATTTTGAAACTTCAGCATCTATTACCGTAATATCTTCTTTGTAAAAACCACTAAACAAAATAACCGCATTCGGGTTTAAACATTGCATATAAAACACCATATCATTCAATAAAATATTTCTATTAATATTTGCTATAACTACATCATATTTTTTATTTTTTAACATAGTAGCATCACCTTGATAAACCGATATATTTGAACAATTATTTCTTTCAGCATTTTCAACTGAATTTAAATAACACCAATTATCTATATCAATAGCATCAATTGGATTTGCGCCTTTCATCTCAGCAAAAATTGCTAAAATACCAGTTCCACAACCCATATCTAATACTTTTTTATTGGTTAAATCCATATCAATTAATTGTTGAACCATCATATGTGTGGTTTCATGATGCCCTGTTCCAAAGCTCATTTTTGGTTCAATAACAATATCGTATTTCAGGTTTGGATTTTCGTGAAATGGTGCTCTAATACTTACCAAATCATTCACTTGAATTGGGTTAAAATTTTTCTCCCATTCACTATTCCAATTCACTTGTTCAATAACTTCTTCAACATATGAAATCTCAAATTCGTTCGTATTTAAAATTTGAATATCTTCTAAAATCGTGGCATTCCAATCTGCTTCTTGAATGTAAGCCGACACACCATTTTCATTTTCAACAAAACTTTCAAAACCAACTTCACCCAATTGAGCAATTAAAATTTCAGTTGCAGGTTCCTTTGGAGAAACTGTAAATACGTAACCAATATAATTTATCATAATCTATTATTTCAAAATGCAAAAATACGGTTTCCTTTCAAAACGAAAGAAAACCGTACCTTAATATTATTGTAATTTTATTAGCGACTTAGAATGATTTCACCAATGCAATAAAATTATCTGAATTTAATGCAGCACCACCTATTAAGCCACCATCAACATCTTCTTTCGAAAAAATTTCTTTGGCATTTCCTGGATTTACACTTCCACCATATAAAATTGATACGTTTTCAGCAACTTCAGCATTGTATTTATCAGCAACAATTTTTCTAATAAAAGCATGCATTTCTTGCGCTTGTTCTGGCGAAGCTGTCTCTCCAGTTCCAATAGCCCAAACAGGTTCGTAAGCTAAAACAATATTTTTCCAAGCGTCAGCTGGTAAATGGAATAATCCATTTTTTATTTGACTTTCAACAACATTAAAATGATTGTCTGATTTTCTATCTTCTAAAACTTCTCCAAAACAGAATATCACTTCCAATTCGTTCACCAATGCTGCATCTACTTTTTCAGCTAAAATAGCATCTGATTCCCCAAAATATTCACGTCTTTCAGAATGACCTAAAATAACAGTTTTCAATCCTAATGAAGTCAACATTTCACCTGAAATTTCACCTGTATAAGCTCCACTCTTTGCTTGGTGCATATTTTGTGCAGCGACCTCAACTGCTGAACCTTCAGTTACTTTTAAAACCTCGCTAATATTCACAAACGTTGGTGTTATAATAACTCTTGTATTTTCAAAACTCAAACCATCAATTTTACCTACAATTTCACCTGCCAATTCAGTTGACTCTTGAACATTTTTGTTCATTTTCCAGTTACCTGCTACTATTTGTTTTCTCATGATATATTATATTACTTTTATCTTTCTAATTAATCCCACAAATTTACAGTATTCTATGTTAAAAAAACATTAAAATAAGGAATGTTTTCGCAATCGTTTTCGATTGATAATCAACCAAAAAACTTTATTTTAATCGAATTCTAGGATCTAAAATTCCGTAAATAATATCAACTACAATATTAATAAGTATAAACATTATTGCTATTACTAAAACACTTCCCATAATTACAGGTAAATCCAATGTATTTAAAGCATTCACAATCTCTTTACCCAAACCATTCCAATTAAAAATATATTCTACAAAAACTGCACCTGCCAATAAAGATGCAAACCAACCTGAAACGGCAGTCACCACCGGGTTTAGTGCATTTTTCAAAGCATGCGTTTTCATAATTTTATAGGTAGAAAGCCCTTTTGCTTTAGCGGTTCTAATATAATCTTGATTTAAAACTTCCAACAAGGAATTACGTGTTAATTGAATCACCACTGCCAACGGCCGTATTCCTAAAACAATTGCCGGCAATAGTAAATTCTTCCATTGGATATAAATACGTTCACCAAAATCATCTATTTCATACAAACTACCTGTCATATTTAAATGGGTGTATTTATGCAATACAAAACCAAACAACCAAGCAAATAATATGGCTGAAAAAAACGATGGAACACTCATTCCCAGGATACTAATAACCGAGATAATTCTATCGAAAAAAGTATCTTTATACAGTGCCGAAAGAATGCCAAAAAAAATGCCAATTAAAATGGCTATTACAATTGCAGAAAGAGCTAAAATTGCTGTATTAGGAAAGGTTTCGCCTATAATTTCAGAAACATTTTTATCGTTTTTCTGAAACGATTTCCTCAAATATGGATACTTCAACACAACTGTATTACCAACAGCAGAAAACAATGTTAAATAAGTGTATTTTTCAGGTTTTAAATAAGTATAATTTTCAGGTGAATTACTGTGAATTGAAACAGGTGACAAATCATTTAAGTAATATAAATATTGTGTAGATATAGGTTGGTCAAAACCATATTTTTTTCGAATATTTTGCAATTGTTCACTATCTTCTCGCTGATCCAACATCATACGTGCTGGATCTCCCGGCAACACATTAAAAAGAAAAAATATCACCGTAACAACTCCAAAAAGTGTTAGCAAACTGTAAAAAAATTTATTTAAAATATAATTGAGCAAGTTGAATTATTTAATAAACAAATATAACTTAAAGTATTAAAATTACTACTTTTGCACAATTCTTTATTTGAAGTTATGAACAGACAAGAACTTATTACTCAAATTCAACAAAAAAAATCTTTTTTATGCATTGGTTTAGATGTAGATTTATCTAAAATACCAACACATTTATTAGCTGAAAAAGATCCAATTTTCGAATTCAACAAACAAATAATTGATGCTACACATCATTTATCAGTTGCCTATAAACCAAACACGGCTTTTTATGAAGCTTACGGTATTAAAGGTTGGAAAGCTTTAGAAAAAACCATCAACTATATCAATGAAAACTATCCGGAAATTTTTACAATTGCCGATGCAAAACGAGGTGATATAGGAAATACCTCAACCATGTATGCCAAAGCTTTTTTCGAAGATTTAAATTTTGATTCAGTAACTGTTGCACCATATATGGGGAGCGATTCAGTTGAACCTTTTTTAGCTTTTGAAAATAAAACAACCATTCTTTTGGCATTAACATCAAACAAAGGCGGATTGGATTTTCAAGGATTGAAAACGCAGAATGATGAGCTTTATAAAGAAGTTTTAAAAACTGCCTTAACCTGGAAAAATTCAGAAAATTTAATGTTTGTTGTTGGCGCTACCAAAGCTGGATATTTTTCAGACATTCGAAAAATTGTTCCAGATAATTTCTTGTTAGTTCCAGGTGTTGGAGCCCAAGGTGGAAACTTACAAGAGGTTTGCAAATTTGGCTTGAATAAAAATTGTGGTTTACTTATAAATTCTTCAAGAGGTATTATTTACGCAGGAAAAGATGAAGATTTTGCAATGAAAGCTAAAAAAGAAGCTCAAATATTACAGCAAGAAATGGCTGTTATTTTAAGTAAATTGTAATTGTCAGTTTTCAGGATTCGTTAACAGTTATTAAAAAAGCCTTAGTCAAAGTTTTAGTTTATGTCAAAGTAAAAAATAAATGAAAACCGTTAAAGATCAAATTGGACGAGAAATTGTATTAAAATCAGCTCCAAAAAGAATTGTTTCTTTAGTACCTTCCCAAACTGAATTGTTATGTGATTTAGCTTTAGAAAACGAATTGGTTGGTATCACAAGATTTTGCACACACCCAATTCAGTTGAAAGCGACAAAAACCATTGTTGGCGGCACTAAAAAAGTTGATTTTAATAAAATACGAGACCTAAAGCCTGATTTTATTTTATGTAATAAAGAAGAGAATACTTATGATTTTCTTCCTGAATTAGAAAAAATTGCACCTACCTACTTTTCAGATGTAAACACTATTCAAAATGCACTTGATTTAATTTTAAGTATAGGTGCTATTTGTAATAGAAGAACTGAAAGCTATAATTTGGTGCACAAAATAGAGTTTAAACTAAACGACTTTAAACAGTTTATTAGAAGCAAACCTACAAGAAAAGTGGCTTATTTTATTTGGGCAAAACCTTGGATGGTGGTAGGAAACGACACGTATATAAATGAGATATTAGAACTTAACAAGTTTAACAACATTTACGCCAATATGAGCCGTTATCCAAAAATAGAAATTGACAGAATTAGACATGAAGGTGATCCAGATGTGGTTATTTTATCTTCAGAACCCTTTCCGTTTAAAGACGAACATGCTATGGAGATAAGTACTTACACCAATAGATCAATCACTGTATTTGGTGATGGTGAAATGTTCAGCTGGCCTGGATCAAGAATGTTATTGGCTTTTGAATATTTTAAAGCATTGCATAAAAAATTAGAAAGTCATTTTTAACTAATGGCTAAAATCAAAAGTTAATCTTGAACTGAAAATACTTTTTTCAACAAATCAGTTGAACGTTCGCTTACCTTACCTCTAATTTCTTTCTCTTCAACTGCTACCATTTTATAAACACCACTCAAAGCCTCTCTGGTAACATAATCTGTTAAATTTGGATTAATATCTTTTGTCATAGGTAACGCATTGTACTTGGTGATAATGGTTTCCCAAATTTTATCGGCGCCTACCTTTTGAAAAGATTGTTTTATTATTGGGTTAAACTTTTTATACAACTCTTTAGATGTTGCCTTTTGTAAATATATAGTAGCCGCATCGTCACTTCCAGCTAAAATATTTTTTGCATCCGAAAAAGTTATATTTGTAATAGCACTGGTAAAAATTGGAATAGCGACAAGAACTGCATCCTCAGCCGCACTATTTAAAGACTTTATTCCTTGATCGACCATATCTCCCAACCCAAACCTTCTGAGTGTTTTATCTAACTTTTGAAGCTGCTCTGGTAAACCAATTTTCACTAAATCATTCGTAAAAAAACCTCCTTCAGTAGCAAGGGTACTCACTTGTTTTGTAATTCCTTTATCTAAAGCCTCTTTTAATCCATTTGAGATTACGGTATTTGACAAACCACTTTTAGTTATTCTATCCAACGTATTTTCAATTTGGCCAAAAGCTGAAAATTGTACCGCAAATATTAAAATTAGTATCTTTTTCATCAAACTTTATTATTGCTAATTAAACTTATCTGTTTTTTTATCGTAACCATATGGACAATGCTTACATCCATTTTTACAACAATATCCACGTTTTAAATGATACTTCTCGGTAAAAACACGATACCCCTGTTCATTAATATAAAAATCTCCCTCTTCTAAGGGTATAAACTGCTTAAACTCCATAATACAAATGTAAAAAAAAACGTTCCGAAAACTCAGACCGTTTTTTTAAAAATATTTTTTATCAATTATTGCACTTCTATAATCGGTGGGTATTGCGCCATAATTTCATTCACAAACTCTTTAATTCTTCCTTCTTTTTTAGCTACGTTTCCTGAAGTTGATAACCCTCCGCTCCCAATACCTTGCCAAATCAATTCTTTTTTATCTGCATCAATCAAATCAATAAATAAAGTTCCTTCTGTATATTCAGAAATTTGAACGCCAAAATTAGGACCGTAATACCAAGGGTACCATCCATAATAACCTCCAAAACTAAAGCCACCAAAGGCATTATTATTGTAGACATCAACTTTTCGTTTGGCTTTGGTAAAAATATTCACCAAAATATCTGGATTCTCAGATTTTGTAAACCCTTTCGCAATTAATTCAGCCTCTATGCCCTTTAAAATTCTTCGCTTATCTAAATCCGAAATTTCAACCCTATCAATACCTTTTTTATAAAAAGCAAACGTTTTATAATTCATAAAATTGGTAGATTGATCATAGTCTGCAACAACTTTTACAGAATTACACGACGAACCAACTAAAAAAACAAATATTACCAATATTAATTTTATGACTTTCATTAGAAATAAATTTTATAATTAAATATTTTAAGCAGAAATCAAACGATACAAAACGTCTTTTCAAATTGCTTTTATTTTTTAATTATTACATCAATAACTATACCAAATACACTAATTTAAATATAGCCACACGTTTACTTATTTGCAATCTAAACCAATGTGTTTAAATAAACACTACTGTTTTATTTTTATACACCATTACCTTATGCTTTGTATGCAATTTAATTGCTCTAGAGAGCACAATTTTCTCTAAATCTCTCCCTTTTAATATAAAATCTTTTATCGTATTTGTATGCGTAACTCTTGTAATATCTTGTTCTATAATTGGTCCTTCATCTAAATCTTCAGTTACAAAATGACTGGTTGCTCCTATTATTTTAACTCCTCTTTCAAATGCCGAATGGTAAGGCTTGGCTCCTGGGAACGCAGGTAAAAAGGAATGATGAATATTTATTATTTGATGTTTGTAATTAGAAATTAATTTACTCGATAAAATTTGCATATAACGTGCCAATACTATAAAATCTATATGGTAACTTTTTAATAATTTTAATTGAATATCTTCAGCGGCCTCTTTTGTATCTTGTGTTATTTTGATATAATAATAAGGAATGTTAAAATTATTAGCAATCTGCTCCAAATCTGGATGATTGCTAATTATTAAAGGAATTTCAACATCCAATTCATTTGAACTATATCTACTTAAAATATCATACAAACAATGTTCATATTTGGAAACAAATAAAGCCATTTTTGGTTTTTTATCTGAATCAAATAAATACCAATTCATATTAAAATATTCAGCAATATTTTCCCGAAAACAATTCTTAAAGTTTTCCATAAAAAAAATAGCTTTTGAAAACTCTCCCTCCAAACGCATAAAAAACATGCCATCTTCTCTATCTACATGTTGATCTATATAAACAATATTTCCTCCATTTTCCTGAACAAAGGTGGTTACCCCTGCAATAATCCCAGGCTTATCCTCGCAATTAATTAGTAATGTTACTCTTTTCATTAGTCAAAAAAATTTAACAACAAATTTATATAAAATTATCACTGCTTAAACCAAGCTATTAAATGTTAGATATTTAACAAAACAACCTGTATAATTTTAAAAAAATCATAAATTGCATGCATAATACTAGCTAATTTTACGAAATGGAAAAAATATCCCCCTATAAACCAATACATAAAGTACGTATTGTTACTGCCACATCTCTATTTGACGGGCATGATGCCGCTATTAATATTATGAGAAGAATTATTCAGGCAACCGGAGTAGAGGTAATTCATTTAGGTCATAATAGAAGCGTAGAAGAAGTAGTAGATTGCGCTATTCAAGAAGATGCCAATGCCATTGCAATGACATCTTATCAAGGGGGGCACAATGAGTATTTCAAATTCATGTACAATTTATTGAAAGAAAAAGGAGCCTCCCATATAAAAATATTTGGCGGTGGTGGAGGTGTGATTCTACCGGAAGAAATTAAAGCATTAATGGAATATGGAATTACGCGCATTTATTCACCTGACGACGGAAGAAGTATGGGACTTCAAGGAATGATTAATGATATGATTAAGCAATCTGACTTTGCAACTGGAGAAATTATTGATTTTCCGATTTCTGATTTGTTAAAAAAGGATTCTTTTCAACTGGCTAAAGTCATTTCCGCAGCCGAAAACTACTCAGAAAAACATTTAGATTTTATTACAAAAATTAGAAAACAATCTAAAAATTCAAAAATACCTGTATTGGGCATAACAGGTACCGGTGGCTCAGGTAAATCATCGACCGTTGATGAACTAGTTAGAAGATTTTTAATTGATTTTCCTGAAAAAACAATTGCAATTGTCTCTGTAGATCCTTCCAAAAGAAAAACTGGTGGTGCATTATTAGGCGATCGAATTAGAATGAACTCAATTATAAATAACCGTGTTTATATGCGATCATTGGCAACAAGACAATCTAATTTAGCCTTGTCAAGGCACGTAAGTGATGCCGTTTCAGTGTTAAAAGTAGCTGGTTTTGATTTGGTAATTATTGAAACTTCTGGAATTGGCCAAAGTGACACTGAAATATTAGATCATTCAGATGTTTCTTTATATGTGATGACCCCCGAATATGGAGCAGCCACCCAGCTGGAAAAAATTGATATGATTGACTTTGCAGATGTAATTGCCTTAAATAAATTTGACAAACGTGGTGCCTTAGATGCCTTACGAGATGTTAAAAAACAATACCAACGCAATCACAATTTCTGGGATGAACATGTTGAAACAATGCCAGTTTACGGTACAATTGCTTCACAATTTAATGACCCAGGAACCAATAAATTATACAGCGTAATTATTGAAACATTAAGTAAAAAAACCAATGCATATTTTAATAGTAGGTTTAAAAGCACTGATGAATTAAGTGAAAAACAATTTATTATACCCCCTAACAGAACACGTTACCTTTCTGAAATAGCGGAAAACAACAGAACTTATAGCAAAGCTAGTTTTACACAAAAAGAAGTTGCTCAAAAATTATTTGGTATTTATAAAACTATTGAAACCGTCACCGCTATCAAACCAAATCTGTCTAAGTTTGGTTTAAACAATAAAAGCCTTCAACAAACTGTGACCGACGCTAATCGTGCGTTTTTAGATTTATTGATATTAGAATTCGAGAAAGTTAAGATGGATTTAAATCCGCATAACTGGGACATTATTATAACTTGGGAAGCTAAAAAACAGGCTTATAAAAAAGAGGTGTATTCATACAAAGTTCGTAACAATCAAATTAATATAAAAACGCATAGTGAATCTCTCTCTCATATAAAATTCCCTAAAATATCCTTGCCAAAATATGAAGCTTGGGGAGACATTTTATATTGGAATTTAGAAGAAAATGTGCCTGGTACATTCCCTTTCACAGCTGGACTTTTCCCTTTTAAACGAACAGGAGAAGATCCCACACGTATGTTTGCAGGTGAAGGTGGACCTGAACGCACCAATCGTCGTTTTCATTATGTGAGCTTAGAATCAAAGGCCAAACGATTATCTACCGCCTTTGATTCGGTAACACTTTACGGAAACGATCCTGACATTAGACCTGATATTTACGGGAAAATTGGAAATGCTGGAGTTTCAATTTGTTGTTTAGACGATGCTAAAAAATTGTATTCAGGTTTTGACTTAACAAATGAAATGACCTCTGTATCTATGACAATTAACGGTCCTGCCGGTATAATGCTCGCCTTTTTTATGAATGCCGCTATTGATCAGGAATGTGAAAAATATATTCATGAAAATAAGTTAGAAAAAGCTATCGAAGAAAAAATTATTTCAATTTACAAACAAAAAAAAATACAACGACCAAAATACCAAGGTAACCTACCTAAAGGAAATAATGGCTTAGGGTTATTCCTATTAGGTGTAACTGGAGACGAAATTTTGCCTACTGAAATTTATAGAAAAATTAAAACAACTACAATTTCAAAAGTAAGAGGAACCGTACAAGCTGATATTTTAAAAGAAGATCAGGCTCAAAATACCTGTATTTTTTCTACCGAATTTGCACTTCGTTTAATGGGAGACGTTCAGGAATATTTCATTAATAATAATATTCGAAATTTTTATTCAGTTTCCATTTCGGGTTACCATATTGCAGAAGCTGGAGCAAATCCAATTTCTCAATTGGCGTTTACTTTGGCTAACGGATTTACCTATGTTGAGTATTATTTATCACGAGGATTAGATATTAATAAATTTGGACCAAATCTTTCGTTTTTCTTTTCTAATGGTATTGACCCTGAATATGCCGTAATAGGAAGAGTAGCTCGAAAAATTTGGGCGAAAGCCATGAAAAATAAGTACGGAGCCAATTCAAGAGCTCAAATGTTAAAATATCATATTCAAACTTCTGGCAGGAGTTTACATTCACAAGAAATTGATTTTAACGATATAAGAACAACACTGCAGGCCCTATATGCTATTTACGACAATTGTAATAGTTTACATACAAATGCCTATGATGAAGCCATAACTACCCCAACTGAAGAGAGTGTTCGCAGAGCTATGGCCATTCAATTAATTATCAACAAAGAACTGGGTTTAACCAAAAATGAAAACCCAATTCAGGGGGCTTTTATAATTGAAGAATTAACTGATTTGGTTGAAGAAGCTGTATATGTTGAATTCGATAAAATTACAGAACGAGGCGGCGTATTAGGAGCAATGGAAACCATGTACCAACGCAATAAAATACAGGAAGAAAGCTTACACTATGAAACTTTAAAACATATAGGTAAACTACCTATTGTTGGTGTAAACACTTTTTTAAGTAGTAAAGGATCCCCAACTATATTGCCACAAGAAATTATTAGAGCCACTGAAAAAGAAAAACAACATCAAATTGGAATTATTAAAAATTTGAATAAAGCAAATAAATCTGAATCATCAAATCAGCTTAAATTGTTGATACAAAAAGCAATTCATAATGAAAATTTGTTCGAACAATTAATGGAAACGTGCAAAGTATGCTCAATAGGTCAAATTACAGAAGCCTTGTTTAAAATAGGCGGACAATATAGAAGAAACATGTAATTTTATCTCTATTTTATCAAACACATACAAGTTTTTATATTCAAAACAGGTAATCTTAATTGAATTTCATTAATTCAAATTACGCTGCAAAAAAACACAACTCAACTACTTCTTTTTCAGGTCACAATAACTATTTAATATTTTTTTTTTACTTTTATTAACAAATTTTAAACATTTAAAACACTAATTATGAAAAAATTTACATTAATTATTATGGTATTCTGCATACCTTTTATTGGCATTTCACAAGAAGTAACAACGCAATCTGACAAATGGGAATGGGACATTACACCATACCTATGGGCAGTAGGAATGAAAGGAGATTTATCAGTTAGCGATCAAACAGATAAAATTGACGTAGGTTTTACAGACATTCTTAAAAACATAAAAATTGGTGGGATGCTACATGCTGAAGCTCGAAAAGGCAGATGGGCAATCATGGCCGATTTTTTATATGCAAAACTCAAACAAGACATTAAAAACCCTGGAGGAAATAATGATATTTTAGTGGGATCTGAATTAGATCTTAAAATTGAACAAACTTTGATTGAATTAGGCGGGGCTTATACTTTTGCAAAAGTAAATTCTTTTAAACTGGAAGTTATTTTTGGTGCTCGATATTTTGATTTGAGTACCGATATTAAAGGCGTTGATGGCATTTCTTCTGTCTTTTCACATTTTGAAGAAAATTTTATTGACCCATTTGTAGGACTTCGTTTTGTCAATTATTGGAATAAATTTGGATTACTCGGACGCTTTGATTTTGGAGGTTTTGGTGTTGGATCTGAGATTAGTTACAAATATAATTTAGGGGTTGGCTATAAATTTTCTAGATTATTTGAATTAATGTTAGCTTATGAAGCCTATAATCCATTTTATGACAATGGTGAAAATTTCGTCTACGACGTCTCTACTGAAGGGTTTTTACTTGGATTTAAGTTCCAAATCTAACTTCAAAATAAAGCAAAAAAAATCCATCAAATAGTTTTGATGGATTTTTTTAAAGTTATAAAGCTAAACTACAACAACGAATTAACATACAACATATGTATTTTTCGTAAACTTTTCAATTCCTTTCTTAACATTCTTATAAAGTCTTTCCCTCTAATCCTGGACCTTTCTAAACGCAAACAATCTTCATACAAAACATCAATAAAAAAACGAAGTGATTTTGCATATTTTAATTTTAATTTAGGATTCTCTTCCGTTTCAGTTTCCAATATTTTTGGAACTAACCCTAATGAATTCATCACTAAACTGTCGGCATATCTGTCACTTCTTTTGGGTGAAGTATACATAGATAACATTGATTTATCATTGGTAATATAAGAAGCTATACGACTAGATAAATTAAAAATATCTATTGATTTTTGATATATTTTTAAATGTTTCAACGTTTGATTTTGATAACTTCTCATTTTTCAATTAAAATAGCCCTACAAATTTACCTCGTATTCTAAATTTACACATTTAACAATTAAAGTAATATCTAAATTTACTTTAATTATTATTACATTTACCATCAAATACTTAATGAATGAAACTAGACAACCTCAATTGGAAAATATTAAATTCTCTACAAAAAAATGCTAGGCAATCAAATACTGAAATTGCAAAGCAAGTTGGAATAAGTTCTCCGGCAGTTGCAGAACGTATTCGAAAAATGGAGGACTTAGGTATAATTCAAGGGTATTATACTAAAGTATCACATTACGAAACCGGACACCAACTAAAAGCAATTATAACTTTAAGAGCATTTATGGGTAGGTTAAAACCTTTTTTAGAAATTGTGAAAAATTTTGATGAAGTAGTGAATTGTTATCGAATAACTGGAAATGAAAACATTATTATGGAAGTAGTTTTAAACAATCAAAGACATTTAGAAAAATTTATAGACCAACTTATAACATATGGAGAAACGCGAACCCATATAGTACTCTCTAATGTTGTTGAAAACAATCCAATTGTTAAAAGACCAAACCTATAAATTTACCCCTAACCTTCTGCTTCAATAATGGTTAATGCCAACCTAATTTTAAAATACTCAATCTCAGCATTTAAATGCTCATAATAAGGTTTTAAAGCTTGAGGCGATTCCAATTCTTCTTTTGTTTTTCTAACTTTATCAACTTCTTCTTTTGTAACAAAATTATATATCTCAATGTCTTTTCCATCAGTATATAATTTAGCCAAATGAGAAAAAATAGTAGTCGATTTTAAGTTTCTTTTAGCTGCAATTTCATCAATAGTCAACCCCTCTTTATACAATTCATAAGTTACTAAATGAGTATCTTTCTTTTTTTTACTTTTTATTTTTTCGTTTGAAAACGAAACTATTTCAGCAATAAAATCTTCTCCATACACCTCTAATTTTCGTTGTCCAACACCACTAATTTCTAAAAAATCAGCTTCACACATGGGTCGGGCTCTTTCCATTTCTTTTAAAGCAGCATCACTAAACACTAAGTAAGCTGGAATATTTTCAGACAACGAAATTTCTTGACGCAATTTCCGTAATCTTTCAAATAAGGAATCTTTTACCACCTTGGTATTTATCTTTTTAGATGTTGCAGCCGTTGTAGCTGTCTCAACATATTCAATCGGTCTAGTTAAATGAACCTGTTCTTTTTCAAACAACACTTTTTTGGAAAAACTAGTTAAGCGCAAGGCATTATTTTTATGAAAAGCAATTTCACAATAGCCTTGATTTATAAGTTGAATTAAATACTGTTGCCAATCGCGCCACGAAATTTCCTTTCCAACGCCGTGAGATTTTAAAGTGTCATATCCTTTATCTAAAATTGCGGCATTATGCGCACCTCTTAACACATCAATAACGGTCCCAGTAGCTTCAGATTGATTTAATCTTGAAATTACAGACAATGCTTTTTGAGCAATAATAGTACCGTTAAAAAATTGTGGTGGATTTTTGCAAACATCACAATTTCCACAATTTTCAGCTAATAGTTCCCCAAAGTAACTAAGCAATATTTTTCTACGGCAGGTAGTTGCTTCAGAAAATTGTTTCATCCTCTCCAATTTTGCTACCTGAACATCTTCATTTGTAGCGCCACTCATAAATTTACGAAGCTGAATCACATCTGAATAACTATGAAACAACAAGGCATTTGCCTTCACCCCATCTCTTCCACAACGCCCAATTTCTTGATAATAACCTTCAATATTTTTTGGCATATTATAATGAATAACCCAACGAACATTAGACTTGTCAATTCCCATTCCAAAAGCAATAGTGGCACAAACAACTTTGGTTTTATCAAAAATAAAATCTTCTTGTGTTTTTGAACGTTCCAAAAAATTTAAACCTGCGTGATATGCCGCCGCATTGATACCGTTTTGTTTTAATTTATTAGCGGTTTGCTCAGTTCCTTTTCTACTTAAACAATAAATAATTCCAGATTCATTGGGTTGTTTTCTAATAAATTTTATAATTTGAGCTATTCTATCATTGGCCGTGCGCACTTCTAATTCAATATTTTCCCGATCGAATGAGGAAATAAATTGTTTTGCTAAAGGTATATTTAACTGTTCAACAATATCTGCTCTTGTAGCCTTGTCGGCCGTTGCTGTTAATGCAATTATTGGGGTGTTTGGCAAGGTGTTTTTTAAAAAACCTAACTGCTGGTATGAAGGACGGAAATCGTGCCCCCAAGAAGAAATACAGTGCGCTTCATCTATTGCTATGCAGCTAATATGTTCTTCATTTAAAATATTTTTTAATAAAAATAAACTTTCAGGAGCTACATATAACAATTTTATTTTTTTCTGAATTATTTTTTCAAAAATAGCTTCATGCTCATAATTTTCTTGGCTACTGTTATAAAAATCAGCGGTTATCCCGTTCGCATTTAATCCATCAACCTGATCTTTCATTAAGGCTATTAATGGCGAAATAACCAAGGTTAAACCTTCAAAAAGCAAGGCTGGTAATTGGAAACAAATAGACTTCCCTCCCCCTGTTGGCATAATCACCAAATTATCGTTCCCAGAAAGCAACGATTCTACAATTTCTTGTTGTTGATCTCGGAAACTATCGTAACCAAAATATTTTTTTAAAGTAGGAAGTAACTTTTCTTGTGCTTCTTTTAATAGCATTTATTGATATTTTTGACAAAAATACGTTTTATTCACTATTAATAATAATTACAATTCCTCCTGTAAAATTTATTTATATTTCAATTTACAGCAACTTCAACTAGCTAAATTTAGTATTATGCTAATTTAAGCGCATTTATCAACTGACCGCTAAGTAAAACCTGAGGAAATGCATAAAAAAAAACGTGCAATCCAATCAAATCTTTCGTAATTTCGTTAGCTTAAAATTTTAATTTCTGAACTAAATAATTAAAAGACATGAGTAAAATAATGACAGTCGACATATTGTCGAGTATTAAAGGAGCACAGCCATCAGAGACTGTAAACAAATTATTTGAGGTGATAAAAAAAGCACAAATTACAAATAATAACTCTTTAAATAACGTCAATTATAATTGCGTGTCTGTAGATAAACTGAGAGAAGATATGGTGATAGAAAGTTCTGATTTGGAGAAACAAATTATTATTGAAAATTTTCCAAAACAGAAGAACGGTTATTTAGTAGTTTCACAAATTATAGAAGACTAGAATGGAATCTCAAATAAAAAAAATACACCAACAATTGGTGTCTAAAGAAATTTCATGTACTGCATTGGTGCAAGAAAAATTAGCCCTACTAAAAAAAAACACACACAATACTGTAAACGCTTTATTGGAAATTACTGCACTAGCCTTGGCTAAAAAAGTAGACAATAAAATAGCAAATGGTATAGAAATAGGCTTGTTAGAAGGTATTCCTTTTGGAATAAAGGACGTTTACATGGTTCAAGGCACCTACACTACAGCCAGTTCTAACATATTAAAAAAATACAAATCGGCTTATACAGCAACGGCCATTCAAAAATTATTAGATGCCGGTGCTATTCCTTTGGTAAAAGAAAACTGTGATAGTTTTGGACATGGATCTTCAACTGAAAACACCATTTTTGGTGCGGCTAAAAATGCAGTTAATAACACGTTAGTTTCAGGAGGGTCAAGTGGTGGCTCTGCTGTGAATGTAGCCAAAGATTATACCGTTTTTTCTATTGGTGGAGATACAGGAGGCTCTATTCGTCAGCCTGCTGGTTACAATAATATTTACGGATTAAAACCCACTTATGGCCGCATTTCTCGTTTCGGTTTAATGGCGTACGCATCATCTACTGATTGTGTTGGTCCGTTAGCAAAATCTGTTGAAGACATTAGAATTGTATTGAATATAATGAGCGGTAAAGATACCAAAGATCAAACTTCCATTAATTCAGAAAAAATTAAGGAGGCTGCTATTTCAAACAACAATAACATTAAAACAATTGGCTATTTTAAAAATTTTATTGACAATGGGGCTATTGACCCAAAAATTAAAGCTGACTTTTTAGCTAGTATTGAAAAAATAAAGGCAGCAGATATTAAAGTAAAACAACTAGATTTCTTCAAGTCTGAAACACTGGTTTCTACCTATTACACACTGGCAATGGCAGAAACAGCTTCTAATTTATCGCGATTGGATGGCACCAATTATGGTAATAGAATTGAAGGTGAAAATTTAAAAGACACGTATTCAATTACACGTTCAGAAAATTTCTCAGAAGAATCTAAACGAAGAATTGTTGGTGGCAATCAAGTATTATCGCAAGGTTTTTCAGATGAAATTTATTTGAAAGGATTGGCTTTAAGAGATCTAATTTCTGAAAACTTCGACAAAGACTTTCAGGAGGTTGATATTATTTTATCACCTGTAACACCAAACACCCCACCAAAAATTGGAGACAGTTTAAAAGATCCTTTAGCCATGTATTTATCAGACGCTTACACCGTTGGATTTAGTTTAGGACAATTACCAACCTTAACTGTACCACAAGGCACTTCAACCGGAATGCAAATTACGGCAGCAAAAAATCAAGAACAAACAATATTGAAGTTTGCAAACTTCTTAAAAGAAACGATATAATGGAATTGGAGCAAATAATGGCCGCTATAAAAGCGCACGATTTAGAATTGGTAATTGGACTTGAAACACACGTTCGATTAAATACCAAAACCAAGTTGTTTTGTTCTTGTCCAAATCAAGAAATTGAAACACCTAACTATAATATTTGTTCCGTTTGTACCGGGCAAATGGGCGTATTACCTGCTTTAAATAAAGAAGCCATTACAAAGGCTGTTTATTTTGGAAAAGCAGTAAACTCAACATTTTCTAACGAAGTTATTTCCTGGGACAGAAAACATTACGAATACCCAGACAACCCAAAAAATATTCAAATAACACAATACCATAATCCAATAATTCCAGACGGACAGGTTTCGTGTTATAGAAATGATGGTTCTCAATTCACCGTAAATTTAACCCAAGTACATATTGAAGAAGATGCTGCAAAATTAATGCATGAAAAAAAGATTTCATTGATTGATTTTAACAAGGCAGGCGTACCTTTAATTGAAATTGTTACCGAGCCTTGTATTCGTCATATTGAAGATGCTTCAATTTATGCCCAATACATTCAGCGCATTGTTCAAAATTTAGGAATTTCAGAAGCAAACCTTGAAAAAGGAGAGTTTAAATCGGATGTTTCAGTTTCTTTACGTAAAAAAAGAAGCTATGATTTAAATCCACGTACCGAAATAAAAAACTTGAATTCGTTTAAGTTTATGGTAGAGGCTTTGAAGGAAGAAATTGAAAAACAATTTAATTATTACAAAAAACACAAAGAGTTTAGACCAGACCAAACAACGGTTTTATGGGACGCTGATTTAAAGCAAACCAAAACCATGCGTAAAAAAGAATTTGAAGCTGATTATCGTTTTATTTCAGAACCCGATTTACCTTTTGTTAACATAAAAAATGAGGTAAAAGGTATTAAAGTAGATACCAGCTTGTTACCATATGCAGTTGAATCTATTTTAATTAAAGGTGGTGTTTTACCGCAAGACGCTAAATTTTTTACCGCTGACCCTAAACGTTCTGAGACTTTTGTAACTATTAACAACGTGTTAAAAGACCCCTTGTTTGTTGCAAAAACTTTGGTCAACAATATAAAGGCTGAAGAATATGCTAAAATTAACAATATTCAACATCTTATTGAAATTTTCAAGCTTTTTAAGGCTGAAAAAATAACTGTTGTACTGGTTCAAAATGCCATAACATCTTATTTAAAAGATCGCGCTTTTGATTACAAACAGTACTTTGAAGATCATACTATTTCAGAAGATAAAATTCAAGAAGTAATTCAAAAAGTAATTGATGAGAACAAAGATATTGCAAACGACATAAAAGCTGGAAACCATGGTAAATCAGGGATTTTAGTTGGAAAAATAATTGGTATTATTGGGAAAGGAGCTTCAGGAAAAGTAATACGTCAAGGTATTTTAGATCAACTGTCTGGAACTGAAACTAGGGGTGAAAACCAACAAATTAAAAATCAAAAACCGAAAACAGAAAGCAATACTTCAGCAGTTAAAGAAACAGAAGAAGAAGTTCAACAGGTTCCAATAATTATTAAAGATGAATACAGAACCCATAAAACTTCTCAATTATCAGAAGCAAGTATTGAGCAAACAGTAACTTTATCTGGATGGGTTGCTAGCGTGCGTGATCACGGCGAATTAATTTTTATTGATTTACGCGATAGTAGCAATGAAATATTCCAAGTGCGTTTGAGCAGAGAATCGTTTCCTAATTTAGATGAATTGGTAAAGTTAAAACCAGAATCTGTAATATCAGTAACAGGGGTTGTTGTACTCCGTAATGAAGATGACTACAATGCCGGATTGCGAACCGGTAAAATTGAATTGGAAACTTCAACTTTGGAGATTTTAAATTTAGCCAAAACATTGCCTTTTGAAATTAAAAGGGCAACAAAAACTAGTGAAATGGTTCGCTTTCAATACAAATTCTTAGACCATAGAAATGATGACATTCGCAGAGCAATTGTTAATCGCCACAAGGTTACAAAACTAATGCGTGACATATTAGATGAAGAAGAATTTTTAGAAATTGAAACCCCCATTTTAACAGCTGGAACCGATGAGGGCGCCAGAGAATTTATAGTTCCAACACGTAAACAAGCTGGTTCTTTTTATACCTTACCACAAGCACCACAACAGTTTAAGCAAATGTTAATGGTAGGTGGGTTTGAAAAATATTTCCAAATCGCACACTGTTTTCGTGATGAAGATTCTCGTGGAGATCGTCAGCCAGAATTCACACAACTCGATATTGAAATGGCCTACGCAAGTATGCAACAAATTATTGATTTAAATACAAAACTGTTTAATGAAATAGTTAAAAAAGTATATGGCAAAAAATGGATTTTGCGTCCGTTTGAAGTCATTACCTATAAAAACGCCATGGACAAATACGGTTGTGACAGACCTGATTTACGTTATGGATTACAAATGCAGGATATTACCAACATTGTAAAAGACACAACCTTCCAAGTTTTTAGCAAACCAATTGAAGATGGTGGAATTGTAAAATGCATCAAAGTAGCTGCCGAAGAGCAAGGAAAAAAACGCTTGTCTAAAGGGCAAATTGAAAACTTAACGGCCATTGCTCAAGAAAATGGACTGGGAGGTTTGGCTTATATTATTGTAAATGAAAATGATTTACAATCACCAATTATCAAGTTTTTAGGAGAAGATATTGCCGCAAGAATTATTGAAGCTACAAAGGCTAAGGTTGGTGATATTGTATTTTTCTCAGCAGCCGATTATACCACAGCAAACAAAGCATTGGATGCTGTACGTCAGGAAATGGGTGCTATGTTACACCTTATTAACCCTAAAGAATTAAAACCTGCCTGGGTAGTAGACTTTCCAATGTTTGAAAAAACAGATGAAGGCCGCTGGACCTTTACACACAACCCTTTTTCAATGCCAGCCATTTACGATTTAGAAAAACACTTAAATGGTAAAGAAGATGAAATAGGCACCATAATAGCCCAACAGTATGACTTAATCTTAAACGGTTATGAAATTGGAGGTGGTTCTGTTAGGGCTCACAAGGCAGAAATTTTAGAAGCTACCTATAAAAATATGGGCTACAACCATGAGGAAATGTTAAAAAGTGTTGGAACTATGCATAAGGCTTTTCAATATGGAGCACCACCACACGGAGGAATTGCCTGGGGAATTGATAGATTGATGATGATTTTAGAGAAAAAAGCTTCTATTAGAGAAGTTATGGCATACCCAAAAACAGGATCTAGTGAAGATTTATTATTTGGAAGCCCTTCTCAATTATCTGATAAAAAGGTTGAAGAAATGAATGTGAAGATTGTAAGGAATAAATAATTATAATACACCTAAAATAGGCAAAGTGGATTTATACATACTTAGTATAAATCCACTTTGTTGTGTAATAAAATTAAATTTATCGCCTACTGGACTTACTATATTAGCCTGGACATAAAGTTGTGAGATTTACGCTGCATAATTTAACTTTGAATTATGAAAAGACAACATAGAAATTACAGTACATCATTTAAGCAAAAGGCAGTAGAATATAAGTTATGCCCGAGATCATGTAAAACAAGTATGTGAGGAATTGGACATTCCTTATTCGGTATTACAACGTTGGCGAAAAGAATCAAAAGATTATGGAAAGAACAGTTTTCCAGGTCGAGGAAAGCCAAAATTAACAGATGAACAAAAAGAAATTGCTAGGTTAAAACTGCAGTTAAAAGATATTTCAGAAGAAAATGAGATATTAAAAAAGGTAGTGAGCATCTTATCCAAGAGCGACCAGAAAAGTTTAGGTTCATAAAGCATCATAAATTTAAATTTTCAGTCGAGAAGATGTGTAAGGTATTAAAAGTAAGTACAAGTGGTTATTATAATTGGTTAAAAGCTGGTGTTTAAAAACTTTGGTTATATAATCAAAAACTAACAGCTCTTATTATTAAAATTTTTAAAGATAGTTTTAACAGTTATGGAATGCCTAGGATAAAAATAGCCTTAGAAAAACAGGGGTATTATGTTTCTAAACCTAGAGTAGCTAAGATAATGAGAGCAAATGGTTTATTTGCCAGAAGAACACGTAAATTTAAGGTGACAACCGATAGTAATCATGCTTATCCAATAGCTGCTAATTTATTAAATCAAAATTTTAAAGTGTCTAGAAAAAATCTAGTATGAGTGTCGGATATCACTTATATAGAAACCAAACAGGGCTGGATGTATTTAACGGGTATTATTGATCTATTTAACAGAAAAATAGTTGGATGGTCTATGAGTGATAATTTAACAACTAAGGATACTATAATATCCTCATGGGATATGGCAGTTAAATCCAATATAATTAAAGAAAAACTTATTATTCATTCAGATAGAGGATCACAATATGCTAGTTATGCTTTTACAGATATTCTTAAAAATTATAATAGTTTAGTTAAACAAAGTATGAGTAAGAAAGGGAATTGTTGGGATAATGCTGTGGCTGAGAGCTTCTTTAAAAGTTTAAAAGTAGAATGAGTATATAAACACAAGTACAATTTTAGATCACAAGCCGAATTATCAATCCATAGTAGCTAGATTGAAACTTGGTATAATAAAAGGAGAATACACTCTACGTTAGGCTATAAAACTATAAAAGAATTTGAAATAGAAATGTATAAACAAAATGTAGCTGCTTAAATCTCGCAATTAATTTTCCACTTTTTTATTGCAAGTTCATGTTCATTAAAAATAAGAACCAGAACCGCTGATTGAGAATCTTTGGTTCTGGTTCAAAACTAAAACTACTAACTAAAATTGTATGGTGTTGAAACTAATTTTGGTTTTTCTCCAATTCAAGAATTATTTTCAACTTCTTTAACTATGCTGCAAAAGTAATGGCTAATAATTGTTCAAACACTGATTTTTATCAATGTTTGAAGTTTTTTTTAAATAAATTGTTTTTAAGAATTATGAATCTCATAACAATGGAAGGATCACGATGTTGACTTCAAAAAAATTACAAACCATTTTTGTCATCTCAATTCAATATAAACACTCAATCATAGTAGCACTTAATCACCTAGCCTACCACAGTCAACTTTAATACTATTGGCATTTAAAAACATTAAAATGCACTTGCTA
>Ga0224504_10000114_pt1 | contig 32477 bp, 23 predicted proteins | sample SF_Oct11_sed_USG_3_FD_170160 | JGI IMG/M metagenome (GOLD analysis project Ga0224504, IMG submission 170160) | Sediment microbial communities from San Francisco Bay, California, United States - SF_Oct11_sed_USGS_24 | ecosystem: Environmental > Aquatic > Marine > Sediment | place: USA...
GGCGATGGACGAGACCGCGGTCGTCGTCAACGAGTTCGGCGAGGTCGGCCTCGACCACCTGCTGGTCGAGAAGGCCGACGAGGACACGGTGCTGCTGAACAGCGGCTGCCTCTGCTGCACGGTGCGGGGCGATCTGATCGACACCTTGCGCCGCCTTTTCAAGCGGCGGGTCCGCCGCGAGGTGCCGGCCTTCCAGCGCCTGGTGATCGAGACCACGGGCCTCGCCGACCCTGCGCCGATCCTGCATACCCTGATGACCGACCCGATGCTGGTCACCCGCTTCCGCCTGGACGGCGTGATCGCGACGGTCGACGCGGTGACGGGCGAGGCAACCCTCGACCGCCACGGCGAGGCGGTCAAGCAGGCGGCGGTGGCCGACCGCCTGCTGGTGACCAAGACCGACCTGGCGGAGCGGGCAGCGGTCGAGGCCCTGGCCGCGCGGCTCGCGGCCCTCAACCCGGCGGCCCCGGTCCACGAGGTGGTCCAAGGCGCGATCGAGCCCGTGCGCCTGTTCAATGCCGGGCTCTACGATCCCACGACCAAAAGCCTGGACGTGCGGCGCTGGCTCAAGGCCGAGGCCTACCAGGATGCAGGCCACGGCGACGGGCATGACCACGACATCAACCGCCACGACGACCGCATCCGCGCCTTCGTCGTCACGGCCGAGCGGCCGCTCGACTGGGACCGTCTGAACGGCTGGATCGAGATGCTGGTCGCCTGCTACGGCGCCGACATCCTGCGCCTAAAGGGCATCCTCAACGTCGCGGACATGGACCGGCCCCTGGTCGTCCACGGCGTGCAGCACCTGTTCCACCCGCCCGTGCCGCTCGAGCGCTGGCCCGACGGCGACCGCAGCTCGCGCCTGGTCTTCATCACCCGCGATCTGGACCGCGCGACCTTCGAACGGACGTTGAGGGAATTCACCGAAGACGGGCCGAGCACCGCAGTGAGATTGGCGAGGCACCCTTCGTCAAGATCGAGGCGGTAGATGCCGACGGCGACGGGACCATGACGCTCGACGAGTGTCTGGCATTCCGGCACCGGATGAACTAAAAGCCCAGCCAGACGCTGCTCGAGGGTCTTCGGCGCAAAGGCCATCGAGCTTTGCCGCGGCTGGCGGCAACGGCACGATTGCATGGGGGGCAACGGATGAGGACACAGTCGATCTTGGCGGCCCTGATCGCCGCCGTCGCGCCGATCGCGCTCGCGGCCTGCGAGAAGGAGCAGCCGGAGGTGGTGGAGCGGATCCGTGCGATCAAGACCGTCATCGTTTCCGAGCGCGGATCCGGACAGCTCACCCGTTATCCGGGGCTCATCGAGGCCGTGGACACCTCTATTCTGAGCTTCGAGGTGGCGGGCAACACGCGCGAAGTCAACGTCAACGTCGGCGACCGGGTAACCGAGGGTCAAGTGCTCGCCAACTTGGATAAAACGCCCTTTCAGCTGAACGTCGAGGCGGCGGAAGCCGAGGTCGGCCGGGCGAAGGCCGTGCTCGCGGAAAAGACCACCGAGTTCGACCGGCAGGAAACGCTGTACAAGAAGGAATGGGTCAGCAAGGCGGCCTTCGACCAGGCCACGGCGGCGCGGGACAGCGCCGCCAGCTCCCTGTCCTATGCCAACTCGAAGCTGAACCTGGCGCGCCGGGACCTGGAGAAGACCGTCCTCGTCGCACCCTTCAACGGGGTGATCGCGGCCAAGTACGCCGACCCCTTCCAGGAGGTCGCACGGGGCGAGAAGATCTTCGACATCTACATCGAGGGTGCGATGGAGGTGGTGCTCAGCGTCCCCGAAACCAGGATCGGCGATATCTACCTTGGACTGCCCGCGGAAGTCCAGTTTCCAGGAGAGCGGATACAGCCGCTGGGCGGTCGAATTTCCGAGATCGGCAGCGTCGCCTCGGAAGCCAATGCCTTCCCGGTGAAGGTGATTCTGATCGATGTGCCGCCGAGCGTGCTGCCCGGCATGACCGCCGAGGCCTCCCTGATTCTCGGAAGCGAAGACAACGCCACCTCGTTCCTTGTCCCCTTCTCCGCGATCGCGGCGGGCGACGAGCCCGGACGCGGTTACGTCTTCGTCTTCGATTCGGCGACCTCGACCGTGAGTCGAACGCCGATCCAGGGCAAGGGCGTGCGCGACAACCGCGTGATGATCACCGAAGGGCTGGAGCCTGGCGACGTCATCGCCGTAGCCGGCGTCTCCTTTCTGCGCGACGGCCAGAAAGTCCGGCTGATGTCACAGTAGGCAGGATCGGCCTTTGGAAAGGAATGGGGCTGGCCCATGCTGAACCTAACCGGATTCGCTCTCAGTACCTCGCGATTGACCATCGCCTTCATTCTCCTGGTGATTGCGGCGGGCATCAGCCAGTTCCTGACCTTCCCCCGGCAGGAGGACCCGCCCATCGTGATTCGCGAGGCGGTGGTCGCCGCGTTCTTCCCCGGCATGGTGCCCGAGCTCATGGAAGAACTGGTCACCCGCCGGATCGAAGAGCAGATCCGCACCATGCCGGAGATCGAAGAGATCACCTCGGACACCAAGACCGGCGTCACCGTGATCCATGCCGAGACGCGCGACCAGTACGACGACCTCCAGGAAATCTGGAAACGGCTGCGCAACAAGATGGCCGACGTGGAACCGGAATTGCCCGCGGGCACGATCGGCCCCGTCGTCTATGACGAATTCGGCCTGACCGCGGTCGCCACGATCGCTCTCTGGTCCGACGGCTTCTCCATGGCCGAGATGCGGCTGGTTGCACGGGACATTCGCGACCGCCTCTACGAGTTGGACGGGATCCGCAAGGTCGAGCTGTACGGCGTTCAGGACGAGCAGGTCTACCTGAAGTTCTCCAATGCCAAGCTGTCCCAGTTCGGCGTCACCGCCTGGGAGCTGGTCGAGACCCTGAGAGACCAGAACGTCATCGTTCCGGGCGGCTCGATCAACAGCGAGGGTCAGGACGTCGTCCTCTCGCCATCCGGCAACTTCCGCAGCGTCGAGGACATCGAGGCGGTCCTGATCTCGATCCCTGGAACCCAGCAGATGGTGCGGCTCACCGATCTGGTCACGGTCGAGCGGGGCTATGCCGATCCGCCCGACTCGCTGGCCTACTTCAACGGCCGGCCGACGATCGTGATCAGCCTGTCGATCGTGCCGGGCGTGAACAGCGTGGAATTCGGCGCGGGCCTGACCAGAAAGCTCGAGGAGTTCGAGGCCGACCTGCCGATCGGCTACGTGCTCGACTACGCCACCTTCCAGCCGGATCTCGTGGTGGCCGCCGTCGACGGCGCGTTGTCCTCGGTCTATCAGACCCTGGTCATCGTGCTCGTCGTGGTCATGCTCTTCCTCGGCTTGCGCTCGGGTTTGATCGTCGGCTCCTTCGTGCCCATCGCGATGCTGCTGGGGCTCATCGTCATGCGCCAGTTCGGCATCGAGCTGGAGCGCGTCTCGATCATCTCCGCGATCGTCGCGCTCGGCATGCTGGTCGACAACGCGATCGTCGTCACCGAGGACATCCGCAGCCGGCTCGAACGGGGAGAGGAGCGGCGCGAAGCCTGCATCGAGTCGGGCCGGACCCTGGCCATCCCGCTGCTCACATCGTCGCTGACCACGATCCTGGCCTTCATGCCCATGCTGCTGCTCCAGGGCCAGACCGGCGAATACGCCTACTCGCTTCCGGTCGTGGTGATCATTCTGCTGCTCGGGTCGTGGTTCCTCTCGATGTACATGACGCCGGCGGTGTGCTTCTGGTTCATCAAGGTCAAGCCGCCGAAAGGCGAGGACGGCGGCGCCCCGCCCAAGGACCCCTACGATTCACGCTTCTACCACATGTACCGTGGTGTCCTGCGGGCGGCCCTGAACGCCCGCTTGGTCGTCGTGGGCCTCACGCTGGCGCTGCTCGCGGGGGCCGCCCTGGGCTCGACCTTGATCGTGCGCGAATTCTTCGGACCGAGCGACCGCAACCAGTTTCTGGTCTACATCTACCTGCCCGCCGGCTCCCGCATCACGGCGACCGACGAGGTGGTGCGGCGGTTTACCGCCTGGCTGGAAGACGAAGAGATCAATCCCGAGGTCACCAGCAACATCGCCTATGTCGGAACCGGCGGTCCGCGCTTCTTCCTTTCCCTGTCGCCCATAGACCCGGACCCTCATGTCGCCTTCGCCGTGGTCAATACGGAAACGGCCGAGCAGACCCCGGCGGTCGTGGAGCGCGTGCGCAGCTATCTGATCGAGAATTTCCCGAACACGAACCCGCAGGTCAAGCGGATGTGGATGGGCTCCAACGAGCCCGGTTTCGTCGAGTTCCGCCTGGTCGGCCTCGACCCGGATTATCTCTACGCCAAGTCCCAGGAGCTGGAGAACGCCATTTGGGAGCTCGGGGGGATCGACTATGCGCGAACCGACTGGGAGAACAGGATTCTCCGGATCAACACCATAGTCGATCAGGCGCGCGCGCGGCGTGCCGGCGTCACCTCGCGCGAGGTCGCCCTCTCGCTCGAGGCCTTCCTCGACGGCAAGACCCTGACCGACTACCGGGAAGGTGATCTCTCGATCCCCGTCGTGCTGCAGGCCGTCGACGAGGAGCGCCAGGCGCTCGGCGATCTCTGGAACATCAACGTCTACTCCTCGTCGCGCGGGGTCAACGTGCCCCTGACCCAGATCGCCGATATCAAGGGCCAATGGCAGTTCAGCCGCATCGCCCGCAAGGACCAGGAAAGAACCGTTACGATCGAGACCAAGCACCAGTTCCTCAAGGCGCCGCAGTACGTCGCCGCCATGATGCCCGCGCTCGAGGCCCTCGATCTCAGGCCCGGCTACCGTTGGGAGATCGGCGGGGAAATCGAGGAAGCGACCGAGACCAACGAGAAGCTGTTCGCGCCGCTGCCGGCCTGCGCGCTGCTCATCGTCGTGCTGCTGATCTGGCAGTTCAACTCGTTCCGGCGGCCCTTCATCATCATGCTGACGATTCCCATGGCCTTCGCCGGCGCCCTGGTCGGCCTGTTCGTCATGCGCGCGCCCTTCGACTTCTTTGCGATCCTCGGGCTGCTGAGCCTGGCCGGCGTCATCATCAACAACGGCATCGTCCTGATCGACCGGATCGACAGCGAGTGCGCGGCCGGCACCCAGCCCTATCAGGCCGTGGTCCAGGCGACGATCTCGCGCTTCCGCCCGATCATGATGTCGGCGATCACGACCATGCTGGGCGTTCTGCCCTTGATCATATTCAGGGATCCGCTGTTCTACTCCCTGGCCTGCGTGATCGCCTTCGGGCTGGCGCTCGGCACCGCGCTCTCGCTGCTGGTCGTGCCGGTGCTCTACAGCCTCTTCATGCGCATCAAACCGGCCTGACCTCCCGGCAGCAACAGCGAAGATCGGCTCACGGACTAGGCCGCGGTCTCGCCTTTCGCGGCAGCCTCGGCCTCCTCCTCCTCGGCCAGGACCCCCAGCGCCGCCGCGGCGGCGACATCTTTGACAGCCTTGGCCTGCGCGTCGGACAGCGGCGGCGGCGCCGCCTCTGCGGGGGTCTCGCCGGGCTCGGCCTGGTCGGAAACGCCCGGGACGTGGACGGTCACCTCGCGGTGCGCGAACTTGATACCGTGCTCCTTGAAGGCCTCCTGGATACGCCGGTAGACCTCCTTGCGGATGGTGAACTGCTCGCCGGGCTTGGCCATGAACTTGGCCCGGACGATCATCGCCGAGTCCTCCATGGCATAGACGCCCTGCGACTTCAGCGGCTCTATGAAGCCGGGGCCCAGCGTCTCGTCCGCCATCAGCTCGGTGCCGATCTTCTTGAAGATCTTCTTCACCTTGTTGACGTCGGTGTCGTAGGTGACCCGGAAATGCAGCTTCATGATCACCCAGTCGCGGCTGAAGTTCGTGAGGCTCGCGATCTCGCCGAAGGGGATGATGTTCAAGGGACCGCGGTGATGGCGCAGCACCAGGGAGCGGACCGTGATGCGTTCGACCATGCCCTTGGCGACCCCCACATCGACGTACTCGCCCATGCGGAACGCGTCGTCCAAGAGGAAGAACACCCCCGAGACGATGTCGCGCACCAGGGTCTGCGCGCCGAAGCCGATCGCGATGCCGATGACGCCGGCGCCGGCCAGCAGGGGGCCGATCTGCACGCCCAGCGACGAGAGGACGATCATGACCGCCATCGCGACAATGGTGACGAAGAGGAAGCGCCGGAACAGGGGCAGCAAGGTCTTCAGCCGCGAGGCCGTGCCGTGGCCGCCGCCCTCGTCGCCCGGCCCCGCGGCGCCGCCGCCTTCCAGGGCAAGCCGCCGATCGATCGCCGTCTTGGCGAGCGCCCAGCCGACATAGGCCAGCAGGGCCGTGAGCCCGACATGCAGCACCGCGCGTGATACCTCCACGCCGAAGCCGGTGCGCGACAAGGCGAAGATGTCTACGCCCCAGATTCGCAGGAATACCAGGGTCCCGGCCAGGACGAGGACGATGCGCGCGGCGCGCAGCACGACGACCTCGTAGCCGTCCTCGGATACCGCCGTTTCCTCATCGGATCGCTCGGCGCGCTTGGCGGCGAAGTATTCGATAAGCACCTGGCGGATCGCCCCGTCAGCCAGAGGAACGGCGATGACGACGAGCAGGCTGCCGATCCCCCGCCCGGCCACCGGCTCCTGAGTCAACAGGCTTCCGATTCTCGACAGCACCGCTATCACAGCGACGTAGCAGATGGCCAGGATGTGCCAGATCTCGGCGATGACTCCCCGGATACGATATGTCGCGGTCATGACGGGCGGAGCCTCGCCGCGGATCAACTCGGCCACCGGCTTTCGGCCCTGCCATATCGTGACCACCATCACGGCCACCATGACAATGGCGTTGATCGAGTTGAACAGCTGGATCACGCGCCAATCGAGACCGAGCAGCTGAAACAAGGCGGCGGTGTGGAAGCTGAAAACGGCAACCGCGGCAAATAGAATCACCCTGTTGTGCAGGAGGTGCGCACCCACGTCGTTCAGCGGCACCATGCGCAGGGCCGGTGTCGATGGCGCCAGGAGCGACTGCGAGACGACCGCGACGACCCGGAACAGAACGACAGCCGAGAGATACGTCAGGATGACCCAGCGGCTCGGCTCGTGCCCCTGATACATGACGAAGAAGACGCCGATCGCCGCGAGCCAGAAGACACCGAGGTTCAGGAGTTCCAGGACCAGGCGCGCGGCGAAGTAACCGAGCTTGGCCGTCATGCCCTCGGCGACGGCCTCCTGGATCCGCCGGCCGTAATTCCGTGTCATCCGCCGAAAGAGCCATTCCGCAGCAAACCCGGCCAGGAGGATCACGGCGAAGGCAACGAGGATGAGAGGCAGATCGGACTTGTCCCTGCCCGCCGCGAGGCGGTTCAAAAGGAAGGGCACGACCGAGGGCAGCTCGTCTATGGCGCCCAGCATTTCCCGCTGACTTTTCCGCACACGAGCGGCCGTGTCTTCGAAGTCGTCGATGAATCCGGGCGTATCGTCCGGCCCGGCACTGGCACCGGCCGCCGTATCCAGGTACTGCAGCATCAGCTCGCGGATTTGGCTGTCGCTGAGCCGCGCCAGGAGGTCGCGGCGCTCCTCGGCGCTGAGCTCGCCCGACAGCAGCGCCTCGGGCACCGGCCGGTCGGCCGTTCCCGTTTCTCCGCTGTCGCCGATCAGCATCGTCGCCGGGACCTGTGCGGCGCCGGATCCCGCATGCATCAGCAGGACCAGGCCGACAACGGCGCAAGAGATCAGGCTCGTAGTTAGGCTTCGTTGAAAAAACATGCCTTACCTTTCTCGGCCTCCGGACCCTGAACCTGCGGCCGGGGCGGCCATGGCTGCTACCCTCCTGTCCTTGGCCTGCGCTTTGCAGGGTAGCCCTCTGCCGCAAGCCTGCCTCAAAGCAGGTCGGCCGATCAAGGGCGGGGTGATTTCGAGGGCTGGCCGCAGGGTGCCCGCACCGAGGGCAACCCGGCGCATGAGGAATTCGAGGCCACGGCAAGGCGGCGGACGCGCAGCTTGGCGCAAAAGCAACTTGCACATTTATTGCTGTAATTATCTCTAAAACTAGATCGACAATTGTTCTTTGTTATAAAGACGAACTATTTCTTCACCAAGATTCCATTCATTTGCTTCCGTCTTTATGCTATTCATATGGTCCCCTTTTATCTGTTCCCTTGCTAGCCGAGGTCTCACCATGATCGAATTCATATCCTCAGTCTTCAGAGGCGAGGCCGGACCTATCGAATACAGCCTGATCACCGCTCTGGTATCGGTCACGGCCTTCGCCGCTCTGACGGGCTGACACCAAGGCCCGAGTCTTCGGGAACCCGGCCGCACGGCCAGACCTTTGCGGGTCACGGCCTGGCCGGGTTCTCCTTTTCCACGATCTCGCCGCCATCCGGCTCGATCCTCACCACCAGATCGTGTGGCTGGACCCGCGTTCCGGCGGGCGCCGCGACCTCGCCGACGGTACCGTCCAGCTCGGCGTAAACCGCGGTCTCCATCTTCATGGCCTCGATCGTGAACAGGCGGTCGCCGCGGGCGACTTTCCGGCCGACCGCCGTGACGCTGACGATCAGCCCCGGCATGGGTGCGCCGACCTGGCCGGGATCGCCCTCGTCGGCCTTCCGGCGCGCTTTGCCAGCGGCGGCCAGGGCCCGGTCGGCCACCTTGACGGTGCGCGGCTGGCCGTTCAACTCGAAAAAGATTGTGCGCTGACCCTCCTCGTCCGGCTCGCTGGTCGCCAGATAGCTTATGACCAGGGTCTTGCCCGCCTCGATGTCGACGGCGATCTCCTCGCCCGGCTCGAGCCCGTAGAAGAATGTGGGCGTCGGCAGCGCGCTGACCCGGCCATAGCGCCGCCGGTGCTTGGCATAGTCCTCGAAGACCTTGGGATACATGAGGTGGGAGGCGAGGTCCCGGTCGCTCACGTGGCGCCGGAGCGCGTGCTCCGCCGCGCCGCGCTCCGCCTCCAGGTCGGCTGGCGGCAAGACCGCGCCGGGACGCTCGGTGATCGGCGTCTCGCCCTTTAGCACCTTGGCCTGCAGCGCCACGGGAAAGCCGCCCGGCGGCTGGCCGATCTCGCCCCGGAAGAACTCGACCACCGACTGCGGGAAAGCGATATCGCGCGTCGGTTCGAGCACCGCCTCGGCGGTCAGGTCGTTGGTCACCATGAAGAGCGCCATGTCGCCGACTACCTTGGAGGTCGGGGTCACCTTGATAATGTCGCCGAACATCTCGTTGACCGCGGCATAGGCCCGGGCCACGTCGGGCCAGTGCCTTTCGAGGCCGAGCCCGCGGGCCTGCTCGCGCAAGTTGGTAACCTGGCCGCCCGGCATGCCGTGCTCGAAGACGCTGGCCGAGCCAGCACGCATGTCGCTCTCAAAGGCCAGATACTGGCGGCGCACGCCCTCCCAGTAGGTGTCCAGCTGGCCGAGCGCTTCGCGGTCGAGCCCCGGGTCGCGCGGGCCCCCGCGCAGGGCGGCTGCGATCGAGCCCAGATTCGGCTGCGAGGTCAGGCCGCTCATCGAGTCGATCGCGGCGTCGACCGCATCAACCCCGGCCGCGGCCGCGGCCAGCACGCTCGCCGCGGCGATGCCGCTGGTGTCGTGGGTGTGGAAGTGGATCGGGATGCCGATCTCCTGCTTCAGCGCCCGGACCAGGAGATCGGCCGCCGCCGGCTTGCACAGTCCGCCCATGTCCTTGATGCCCAGGATGTGTGCGCCGGCGGCCTCGAGCTCTTTCGCGAGGCCAACGTAGTAACCCAGGTCGTACTTGCGGCAGGCCGGGTCGCTCAGGTCGCCGGTGTAGCAGATCGCCGGCTCGCAGAGCCGGCCGCTCTCCAGCACCGCGTCCATGGCGACGCGCATGTTGTCGACCCAGTTGAGCGAGTCGAAGATGCGGAACAGGTCGACGCCGGCCTCGGCCGCCTGGGCGACGAAGAAGCGCACCACGTTGTCGGGATAGTTCTTGTAGCCGACCCCGTTGGCGCCGCGCAGCAGCATCTGCAACAGGACGTTGGGCACGGCCGCGCTGAGGTCCGCCAGACGCTCCCAGGGGTCCTCCTTGAGGAAGCGCAGGGCGACGTCGAAGGTCGCCCCGCCCCAGCATTCGAGCGACAGCAACTCGGGCAGCAGGCGGGCGGTGTGCGGGGCGACGCGCAGCATGTCGAAGCTGCGCATGCGGGTGGCGAGGAGCGATTGGGGCGCGTCGCGCAGGGTCGTGTCGGTGATCAGCACACGCTCCTGTTCGTGCATCCAGCGCGCGAAACCCTCGGGGCCGAGGGACGCCAGGCGCTGGCGGCTGCCCTCCGGCGGGTCGCCGGGCGGCAAGTCGGGCAGCGCCGGCTCGGCCAGCGGCCCCGGTGCGGGCCGGCCCGCGACCTCGGGATTGCCGTTGACCAATACATCGCCGATGAAGCCGAGCAGGCGCGTCGCCCGGTCGCGCCGCGGCGCGAAGTCGAACAGCTCTGGCGTCTCGTCGATGAAACGCGTCGTGTAGTCGGCCCCGCGGAAGCTGGGGTGCCCGATCAGGGTCTCGAGGAACCACAGGTTGGTCGCCACGCCGCGGATGCGGAACTCGCGCAGCGCCCGGTCCATGCGCGCGACCGCCTCCTCGGGGGTCGGCGCCCAGGCGGTCACCTTCTCGAGCAAAGAGTCGTAGAACGGCGTGATCAACGCGCCGGAATAGGCCGTGCCGCCGTCCAGGCGGATTCCGAAGCCGGTCGCCCCGCGGTAGGCGGTGATCCGGCCGTAGTCCGGGATGAAGCGGTTCTGCGGGTCCTCGGTGGTGATCCGGCACTGCAGCGCGTGGCCGTTGAGGCGGATCTCCTCTTGCGGCGGCACGCCGCTCGCGGGCGTCCCGATCGCCGCCCCCGCGGCGATGCGGATCTGCGCCTTCACCAGGTCGACACCGGTCACGGCCTCCGTCACCGTGTGCTCGACCTGGATCCGCGGGTTGACCTCGATGAAGTATATCCCGCCACTGTCGATGTCCTGCAGGAACTCCACGGTGCCGGCGCCGCTGTAGCCGGCCGCCCGGCCGAGCGCGACCGCGGCCTGGCAGAGCTCCGCCCGCGCGTCGTCGCCGAGGTAGGGCGCCGGCGCGCGCTCGACGACCTTCTGGTTGCGGCGCTGCATGGAGCAGTCGCGCTCGAAGAGGTGCACGACGTTGCCGTGACCGTCGCCCAGGATCTGCACCTCGACGTGGCGCGCCCGGCGCACCAGCTTTTCCAGGAACACCTCGTCGCGGCCGAAGGCGGCCCGGGCCTCGCGCCGGCCGGCGGCGACCTGCTCGGCCAGCGCGGCCTCGTCCTCGATCACCCGCATGCCGCGGCCGCCGCCGCCCCAGCTCGCCTTGAGCATGAGCGGATAGCCGATCTCCCGCGCGATGCCCGCGACTTCGGCCTCGTCGCGGGGCAGCACGCCACTCGCCGGCATGACCGGCAGGCCGGCGCTTTCGGCCAGCGCACGGGCCTCGACCTTGCTGCCCAGGGCGCGCATCACCTCGGGCGGCGGACCTATGAAGGTGAGACCGGCCTCGGCGCAGGCCTCGGCCAGCTCGGGGTTCTCGGAGAGGAAGCCGTAGCCGGGATGGACCGCATCGGCCCTGGCCTGGCGGGCGACGCGCAGCACCTCGCCGATGTCGAGGTAGGCCTGCACCGGCTCAAGGCCCCGGCCGACCAGGTAGCTCTCGTCGGCCTTGAAGCGGTGCAGGGCGAAACGGTCCTCGTGGGAATAGAGCGCAACCGTGCGGATGCCGAGCTCGCTGGCGGCGCGCAGCACGCGGATCGCGATCTCGCTGCGGTTGGCGACCAGGATCTTCCGAAACGGTTTGAGGCCGGCGGCCTTGGCCATCGTCCTGTCCCTTTCCACCCTAGCGTTCCTTTGCTCTAGTTATCACGCTGGGGGCTGCGCCACAGCATGAAATTCGGTTGATTTCGCCAACTGGAGGGCCATGCTGGCCCGGCGACCCGGTCGCCCGGGCCTAGGAGAGACGAGGAGGTGCAGGGTGGATAACGAGGACTTTCGCCGTCACGCCCACGTTCTGGTCGACTGGATGGCGGACTACCTGGAGAACGTCGAAGATTACCCCGTGCGTGCCCAGGTCGAGCCCGGCGAGATTGCGGCCAAGCTGCCCGAGGGCCCGCCCGAAGAGGGCGAGTCGATGAAGCGGATCTTCGCCGACTTTCGGAACGACGTACTGCCGGGCATGACCCATTGGCAGCACCCGAGCTTCTTCGCCTACTTTCCGGCTAACTCTAGCCCGCCCTCGGTGCTGGCCGAGATGCTGACCGCGACGCTCGCCGCGCAGTGCATGCTGTGGCAGACCTCGCCGGCCGCGACCGAGATGGAAACCCGCATGATGGACTGGCTACGCCGGATGATCGGCCTGCCCGAGGGCTTCCACGGCGCGATCCAGGACTCGGCCTCGAGTGCCACGCTCTGCGCGCTCCTGACCGCGCGCGAGCGAGCGACCGGCTGGGCGGCGGCCGAGCAAGGTCTCGGCGTGCTGGGCGGGACGGCCCGGCAGCTCGCCGTCTATGCCTCGGCGGAGGCCCATTCCTCGGTCGAGAAGGACGTCATGGTCGCCGGCCTCGGCCGCGAAAACTTGCGCAAGATTCCCGCCGGCCAGGACTTCGCCCTGCGCCCCGAAATCCTGGCCGAGGCGGTCGCGGCGGACCTGGACCGGGGCATTACTCCGGCCTGCGTAATCGCGACACTGGGCACTACGGGGACGGGCGGCTTCGACCGGCTCGGGCCGCTGGGCGAGATCTGCCGCGCACACGGCATCTGGCTGCACGTCGACGCCGCCTGGGCCGGCAGCGCGCTGATTCTGCCCGAACAGCGCTGGATGATCGAGGGCATCGAGGCCGTCGACAGCTTCGTCTTCAACCCGCACAAGTGGCTGTTCACCAACTTCGACTGCTCGGCCTATTTCGTGCGCGATCCCGAGGCGCTCACCCGCACGCTCGCGATCAACCCGGCCTACCTGGCCTCGCGCGAGGGCGGCCGGGTGATCGACTACCGCGACTGGGGCGTGCCGCTCGGCCGCCGCTTCCGGGCGCTCAAGCTGTGGTTCGTGATCCGCTCCTACGGCGTCGAGGAGCTGCGACGCAGGCTCGCGAGCCACATCGCCTGGACGCAGGAGCTGGCCGGCCAGGTCGCCGCCGACCCGGCCTTCGACCTGGTGACGCCGGTCAGCCTCGCGCTGTTCAACTTCCGCCATCATCCGCCCGGCCTCGGCGACGAGGCCGAACTCGACCGGCTGAACGAGCGCCTGCTCGAGGCGCTCAACGATTCGGGCCGGATCTACCTGACCCAGAACCGGGTTAGGGGCCGCTATGCCATCCGTTTCTCAGTCGGCCAGACCAACACCACGCGCGACCACGTGCAGAGGGCCTGGGAAACGATCAAGGAGACGGCGGCGAGCCTCTGAGGCGGGCCGGCCGCGGGATCCGGCATTGCCTGGCAGGACCTTCTGAGGCACCTTGGGCCGGAACTCGGATGCCATCCGGGAACCCTCGGATCGGCGGAACGAGATCTGTGGGCAACTTCGATGGAGTTGGCATGAACACACGCCGTTTGTCGCTATCCAGACCATGGCTTTGCCTCCTTGCCATCGGCCTGGCGACGCTCTGGAGTACGGCCAGGGCCGAGACCGTGGCGCTCGATCGCCTGGAACACATCCACGGCCTCGCCGTCGATCCCGATCAGTCCTCGCGGCTCTACCTCGCCACCCATAGCGGCCTGTTTCTGGCCACGCCGAAGGGGCTGGCAACCCGGGTCGGTGTATCGAAGGACGACCTCATGTCCTTTGCCGTCCACCCGACGGACCCGGACGTCTTCTATGCCAGCGGCCACCCGCCGGGCGGCGGCAACCTGGGCGTCCTGGCGTCGCGCGATCGCGGCGAAAGCTGGCAGCGCGTCTCGGCGGGCGTGGGCGGTCCGGTCGACTTCCACGCCATGGACCTCAGCCGAGCCGATCCCCGGATGATCTACGGCATGTACAAGGGTCTGCAGATGAGCGGCGACGGCGGCGCTACCTGGCGGCAGGCCGGCCCGCTGCCCAAGGACACCTTCGATCTGGCCGCCTCCGCGCGAGCACCCGAAGCGCTCTACGCCGCGGCGAGGGGCGGCTTGTTCGCAAGCCGCGATGGCGGCGGAAAATGGACCCGGGCCTTCCCGCAACCTCGTCCCGCGACGCTGGTCCACGTGTCGGATCAGGAGGTTCACGCCTTCGTCTACGGAGTCGGCTTCGTGGCGGGCGCCGAGCCCGGTCTCGGCTGGGAGGTGCGCTCGGCCGCCTTCGGCGATCGGTTCCTGCTCCACATGACGGTCGACCCCAACGACCCCAATCTGTTCCACGCCGTCGCCGACACCGGGACGGTGCTGACCAGCAGAGACGGCGGGCGCAGTTGGGTGAGCTACACGGGACACGACCGGGAGACCCCGGAGGTCGTGGCCGAGGCTGGCCGGCTCTATGACAAGATCTGCAAGTCGTGCCACGGTGCGAAGGGCGTCGGCGAGCGGCCCGAGGACATGTACGCCAACGACGACTATGGGGTCGTGGCGCCGCCGCTCGACGACTCGGCGCACGGCTGGCACCACTCCGACGGCAACCTCGCCGAAACCATCCTGAACGGCTCGCCGCGCAACCCCCGGATGATGCCCTTCAAGGAGATCATCTCCGAGCAGGACGCCGGGAACCTGGTGGCTTATCTCAAGAGCCTGTGGAGCCCGCGCAGCCTCGCCTGCCAAGGCGCCCGGCACATGCGCTGTATGCACTAACGGGGGTCGCCGACTTCGATCCGCTTGACGACGCTCCGACCAAGGAGAGACGGTAGTTCATGATCTTGAAACGAAGCATGTTGGCTGCGCTTCTGGCCCTCGGCGTCGCGGCGACGGCCCAGGCCCACAGTCCGGACGTTCCGCGCGACCCGAACCAGTTGGCCCACTACCGGGCAGGCGTGGCGGCCTACTACAAGCAGGACTACGCCACCGCCTTGAAGGAATGGCGGCCGATTGCCGAGAAAGGCAGTTCCGCGGCGCAGCTCTACCTCGGCTTCCTGCACGCCAACGGCCAAGGCGTGGCCCGGGACGACGGCGCCGCGGCCGACTGGTATCGCCGGGCCGCCGAGCAGGACAACATGCTGGCGCAGATCAGGCTCGCCATAATGTACCGGCGGGGCCGGAGCGTGCAGCAAGACCTCGTCGCCGCGCACCTTTGGACGAGCCTGGCCGCGCGCGACGAGAAGCATTTGAAGAACGTGGCGACGGCGCTCCGGCAGGCCCTGGAAACCGACATGACGCCGGCACAGGTCGCCGAGGCCGAGCGGCTGAAGCGAGACTGGCTGAAAAAGCATAGGAAGAAAGATTAGGGCCGAGGCCGGCCAAGACGTTCGGCGGGCGCCTGTACCGATCCGATAGTCCCTGGTATCTCTATGGAAATTGTGGACGCTTCGCGGGCCTGACACTAATTCCGATGCGCGCCGCATGACCCGGCGCGGCGGACGCCGGATCGAGGGGGGAGGATGCACGCACCCGAAGTTTCGTTCCTGCCGCCGGACAAAATCACGGTGATGCGCGGCAGGGTGCTGGACCTCCTCGAAAAACGCGGCGTCCAGATGGAGCATCCCGAGGTAACCCGGCGCCTGGCCGAGGCCGGCGCGACCGTCGACGGCGAAACCTCGAACGTGCGCTTTCCCGCGTCCTTCATGGAAGAGGTGCTGGCGCGGGCGCCCAAACGGGTCGAGCTGTTCGGCCGGGACGGCGCCCGGAGGCTGGAAGTCCCCCGCCCCGAGGGCGGCTTCTTGCTGCGCACCGGGACCGGCGCCCACGGCTATGTAGATCCGGAGACGGGGTCGTACCGCAAGGCGACCGCAGCCGACGCGGCCGCCTGGGCCAGGCTGGCCGATGGGCTGGACGAGGTCGATTTCTGCGCCTTTCCCTTCGTCGACGGGGTGCCCGTGCCGAGCGCCGACCTGCACGGGCTGATGGCGATCCTGAGCAATACCCGAAAGCACGCCTGGATCCAGCCCTATACCGCCGAAAGCGTCGAATATCTGCTGAACCTAGCCGCGGCCGCCGCCGGTGGCGAGCAGGCCCTACGCGACGCCCCCCGGGTCAGCGTCATCGCCACGGCGCTGACCCCGTTCTCGGTCAAGTTCATGGACCTGGAGGTAATCCGGCTGGCCGCGCGCTTCGGTGTGCCGGTGCACGCCTGCAGCCTGCCCAGCGCGGCCGGCACGGCGCCCATCACCATGCCGGCCACGGTGCTCATGGCCGCGACCGAGATCCTGGCCATGCTGGCGGCGGCGCAGGTCATGGAACCGGCGGTCCCGGTGATCGCCACGCCGCTCGTCTTCGCCCTCGACATGCGCACCGGCCGGGGCCTGCAGTCCAGCGTCGAGGCCATGCAGGGGGCCGCCGCGGCGGTGCAGCTCATGAAACAGGGCTTCGGCCTGCCGACCCACACCTACGGCTCGGGGACGGACTCGCCGGTCCCCGACGGCCAGTCGATGGCCGAGCGGGCCCTGCTCGGCCTGCTGACGGGTCTCGCCCGGGCGGACATCCTGGGCGGCGCCGGGCAGCTCGAGGTGGCCACCGCCATCAGCCCGGTCCAACTCTGCATCGACGACGAGCTCGCGGCCATGATCCGGCGCCTGCTCCGCGGCCTCGAGGTGGACGACGATACCCTGGCCTGGGACGAGCTCTCGGCGGCCGCCCCGGGCGGCCACTTCCTGGCCGCGCAGCACACCCTGCGCCATTGCCGGGAGGGCTTCCTGCCCAAGCTGTTCACCCGTCTGCCCCGCGACGCCTGGGAGGCCAAAGGTGAGGGCGACTTGGCCGCGCGGGCACGCGAACGCTGCGGTGCGCTGCTGAGCGAGCCTGCGCCCGAACCGCTGCCTGAGGATGCGCGCAGGGAGATGGCCGCCGTCGTCGCGGCGGCGGACCGGCGGCTCGCCGGGACCGGCTGACGAGGAATAGCGCCATGGCATTGGACGACATCTATGACTCCATCCTTGGCTTCGACGCCGAGCGGACGTCCGAGCTGGTGCGGGCGGAGCTGGCGGCCGGCACCGAGGTCCGCGCCATCCTGGACGAGGCGCTGATCGCCGCCATGGACGAGGTGGGCGCGCAATTCAGCGAAGGCGTGCTTTTCGTGCCCGAGATGCTGATGGCGGCCATGGCCATGAAGGCTGGCCTGGAGATCCTGCGCCCGCACCTTTCCGAAAGCGAGGCCAAGCCGGCCGGCGTCGTGGTCATCGGTACGGTCAAGGGCGACATGCATGATATCGGCAAGAGTCTGGTCGGCATGATGCTGGAAGGCTCCGGGTTCCAAGTGATCGACCTCGGCATCGACGTGCCGGCCGAACGCTTCCTTGCGGCGGCCGAGGAACACCAGGCCGACATCGTCGGCCTCTCGGCCCTGCTGACCACCACCATGCCCGCCATGCAGGCGACCGTGGCCCGCTTGCGCGAGCGCAACGCCGGGCCCCGGATCATCGTGGGCGGCGCGCCGGTCAACCGGGACTTCGCCCAGCGCATCGGCGCCGACGGCTACGGCGAGGACGCCCCCGGCGCCGTAGCGCTGGCCCGCCGGCTGGTGGCCGATCGATGAGCCGTCAGCCTCCGGCGGTTCAGAGCAGCCGGCGGTAGAGCGGCTTGGCGACGAGCGGCAGCAGATAGACCGGGATCTGGGCCATGGCCACGTAGAGCGCCAGGTCCCGGCCGAGCAGGCTGCCGGCCAGGACCAGCATCAGCGCCATGTTGCGGTTGCCCAGCGAGAGCCCCATGGAAAAGGCCGTGCGCCGCCCGCGCCGCCAGTAGATCAGCGCGCCCAGGGCCTGAAAGCCGGCGTTGAAGGCCACGGCGGCGGCCAGGAACAGGGCGACGGTCATGGGCTCGGCGAGCAGGCGGGCGGTCACGCCGTCCATCATGGCCAGCGCCGCGAACACCAGGATCACCACGTTGGCGCCGTCGAGCCGCTCGGCCTGCTGCGCGATCAAACCGGCCGGCAGCAGGCGCCGCAGGCTCCAGGCCGTGGCGAAGGGCAGGCCGACGAAGAGCGCGAAGCGCGCGAAGAAGGCACCCAGGTCAACCGCGAGATCGAGCCCGACCAGCCAAAACAGGACCGGGGTCAGGGTGAACGGCAGGAAGAAGGTGGTCGCCGTCACCAGCAGCACGGCGAGCGGTGCATCGAGGCCGATCAGCTGGGCGAGCGCCGCGGAGGCGACCAGAGACGGCGCCGCGCCGTTCAGCACCAGCGCGTGGGTCAGGCCCGGCGGCAGGCCGGCGAAGAGCGTCAGGCCCCAGACCACGACCGGGGTGATCACCAGGTGCCAGCCGGTGGCGAGCGCCGCCGCACCGGGCCGGCGGGCATAGGCGGCGAGCCGCGACCAGTCCAGGCGCAGCAGCGACACGGCGAGCAGCAGCGCAACCAGGGACCCGAGCGCCGGGCGCACCGCCGTGGCCAGCTCGGGCAGCGCCAACCCGAGGAACACGCCGCCCGCGAGAAACGGCGGGGCGTTCCGGCCGAGGAAGGCGAGCAGGCGGCATAGCATGGCGCTTTCACCCGTGCAGGGAAATGTCGGGCGGCAATCCCCACGGCGGCGGGATTGCCGCCTGCCACCCCGCCCGCAAGGTACCGCATTCAGGGTTTCTTAACCACGGCGGCGGAAAGATGTTCCCCGCGGCGAGACCTGCCGGAACGAGGCACGCTTCGTCGACCCGGCTCTCCGGCACAGGAATGACCATGCCCCAGGATCTCATGAGCGAGCACACCGCCGAACTGATGCTCTTACTCTACGACGACGGCGTCGACCGTGACGAACTGAAGGCCCTGGTGGGCAGCGCCTTCAAGGACGGCATCGAATACACGATCAAGCGCATGAGCGACAACCGCGACAGCCCCTGAGCACCCTGGAGCCGCTTGTCCGGCGTCGGGCCCGATCCGGCGACCTCGATATCGGGAGTCTGGAGCGGGTGAAGGGAATCGAACCCTCGTCGTAAGCTTGGGAAGCTTCTGCTCTGCCATTGAGCTACACCCGCGTCCCAGGGATGGCCGGAAAACTACGAGTTTCACAGGCCGCGCGCAAGACTCTGGAAACCGTGACCCGCGTCGTTAACCAAGTTGGCGAGGCCGCCCCGTTGGACGCGAATCCTTTGCAGGTCAATGATTCCGCACCTGTCTCTCTGTTCCCATGGGTCGTTGTATGAAAGAATTTTTCAATCATTGATTGCTGTTCCGCGAGGCTTTGTTAATCTTTTTGGGGTAGCACTTGGCCGGTGATCGCCACCAAGGCGGCGCCTGGCGGGAGTCGGCGATGCAGGTCCTCTACGTCGAAGACGACAAACTGATGGCCAAGAACGTGGAGCTGATCCTCCAGAAGGAGGGTCATTTCTGCCACACCGCCGACCGGGGCGAGCGGGCGGTCGAGCTCGCCAAACGCAACACCTACGACATCATCATCCTCGACATCATGCTGCCCGATTTCGACGGCTACGAAGTCATCGAGCGCCTGCGCGCGAGCGGCATCGACACGCCCTACCTGATACAGTCGGGTCTGGTCGATCGCGACACCCGGCCGGACGGGCTGGGGTTCGGGACCCACGAGTTCCTGATTAAGCCCTTCGACGGGGTCGAACTGATCGAGAGCATGGACCGCGTCATGGCGCGCGCCGAGCAACGCAGCGCCCAGAAACGCGATTCCAGACCTGACGGTCAGGAGCCGCCAGGCCACCATGGCCCCGAGAAGAGACGCCACAGGCGATTCGCCACCATCAAGGCCGCCAAGATCATTCACAAGAAGATCCAGACGGACTGTATCATCCTTAATATTTCCCATGGCGGCGCCGCAATCAGGTTGCCCAAGAACAAGCTCAACTGCCCCGAAAACTTCGCCCTGAAACTGCAGTCCGAACCGTTGCACTACTGCCAGGTCTGCTGGCGGTTCGGCGACAAGATCGGTGTTAAGTTCATCGGGCGCTGACCGTGTTCCGGCGGCCGGCCGGACCCCGAACTCCGCGTGACGTGACCCTGTCCTTGCCGCTGAGGGCAGGGCAACCGGGGCCCTGGAGATACTTGGCCCGGCGCGCGGGGCGGCGTACTATGGCCCGGCCGCAGCGGCGAACCGAGGAGGTCGCGGGCCATGTACAGCGAAACGACGCATTCGATCCGCGTCACGGTCGAGCCCATCTACCTGGAAGAGCAATCCTCGCCCAGCGACAACCACTATGTCTGGGCCTATCACGTGCGGATCGAGAACACCGGCGGCGATACCGTGCAACTGCTGACCCGCCACTGGAAGATCACCGATTCCCTCGGCCGGGTTCAGGAGGTGCGCAGCGCCGGTGTCGTGGGCGAGCAACCGGTCCTGCCGCCGGGCCAGGCCTTCGAGTACACCAGCGGCACGCCGCTGCCGACACCTTCGGGAATCATGGTCGGGTCCTACGGAATGGCGGCGGAAGACGGCAAGCGCTTCGACGTGGCCATTCCGGCCTTCTCGCTTGACAGCCCGCACCAACCGGTGCAGTTGAACTGATCCGGGGCCGCACCGAAACAAGCCAAATCGTGCTAGACTTGCGGCCGTGGGCCGCTTTGCGCAGCGGTGCGGCGATGTCCCGGGCCGCTGGATTTGTGCAGTGGATCATCGACCGGAAGGGAAGGCTACCATGACCTCCAGCGACGTCGCCCAAGTTGACAAGGGTGTCCGCGCCGAGGCGAGCGGGCGCCCAACCCGCGCCGAGGCCGAGCAAGCCGTCGAAACCCTGATTCGCTGGGCCGGCGACAATCCCCTGCGCGAAGGGCTGCTCGCCACGCCGAAGCGCGTCGTCAACGCCTACGAGAGCTTCTTCTCGGGCTACGGCCAAGACCCGGTCGAGCTGCTGCAGCGCACCTTCGAGGAGATAGACGGCTACGACGAGATGGTGTTGCTGCGCGACATCCGCTTCGAGTCGCACTGCGAGCACCACATGCTGCCGATCATCGGCAGGGCGCACGTCGCCTACCTGCCGAAAAAGCGCGTGGTGGGTATCAGCAAGCTGGCGCGCGTGGTCGAAACCTATGCGCGGCGCCTGCAGATCCAGGAGAAGATGACTGCCCAGATCGCCAACTCCATCAACGAGGTGCTCGAGCCGCAGGGCGTGGCGGTCGTGATCGAGGCGGAGCACCAATGCATGACCACCCGCGGCGTGCACAAGCCGGGCGTCGCGATGGTGACCAGCCGAATGCTCGGCCGCTTCCGCAGCGACGCCCGGAGCCGCCGAGAGTTCCTCTCCCTGATCGGGTCAGCGTCGGGGGCTAGGGGCCTGCAGGGCGCCTGAGCCGGGTGCCCCGACCGGCCGGCAATCGGCTCGTCTTCTCATGATCGACTTTCGTCCCATCGCCTTCGTGCTCGGTATCCTGCTGGCCATCCTGGCGCTTGCCATGCTGATTCCGGCCTCGGTCGATGCGGCGATCGGCCATCCCGACTGGCAGGTCTTCACCGCCGCGGCCGGCGTGACGCTTTTCATCGGCGGCGCGCTGGTCCTGACCAGCCGTTCGGGGTGGAGCGCGTTCACCCTGCGCCAGGGCTTCATCATGACCAACCTGGCCTGGCTGGTGACCGCCACCTTCGGCGCCCTGCCCTTCGCATTCTCCGAGCTGGAGCTGAGCTATACCGACGCCTTCTTCGAATCCATGTCGGGCGTCACCACGACGGGATCGACGGTGATCACCGGCCTCGACGCGGCGCCGCCGGGCATCCTGCTGTGGCGCGCGATCCTGCAGTGGCTGGGCGGTATCGGCATCATCGTCATGGCGGTCGCCGTCCTGCCGATCCTGCAGGTCGGCGGCATGCAGCTGTTCCGCGTCGAGGCCTTCGAGACCGACAAGGTAGCGCCCCGGGCCGCGCAGATCGCCGGCAGCATCAGCATTGTCTATGTGTTTCTGACCGGCGTGGCCTGGATCGTGCTCTGGGCGCTCGGCATGTCCAGCTTCGAGGCCGTGGCGCATGCCATGACTTCGATCGCCACCGGCGGGTTTTCGACCTCCGACGGCTCGCTCGGACACTTCAACAGTGCCGCCATCGACTGGTCCGTCAGCCTGTTCATGATTCTCGGCAGCCTGCCCTTCGTGCTCTACCTGCGCGCGGCGCGCGGCAACGTGCTGACGATCTTCCGCGACAGCCAGGTGCGCGTGCTGCTCGGCATCCTCGCGGTAGCCATTTCCCTGACCTGCCTCTGGCTCTGGCAGAAGGACATCATGGGTCTTGGCGGTGCACTGCGCTATGCCACCTTCAACGTGATCTCCGTCATGACCGGCACCGGCTACGCCACGGCCGATTTCGGCCAATGGGGCGGCTTCGTCCTGACCATCATGTTTTTGCTCATGTTCATCGGTGGCTGTGCCGGGTCGACCACCTGCGGCATCAAGATCTTCCGTTTCCAGGTACTCTACGCCACGGCCAAGGTGCAGCTCAGCCGCCTCATGCACCCGAACGGCGTCTTCGTTCCCTATTACAACAAACGGCCGATTCCGGAGACCGTCGCAGCCTCGGTGATGGGCTTCTTCTTCCTGTTCATCACTTCCTTTGCCCTGCTGGCCGTCGCGCTGGGCCTGATCGGCCTCGACCTGGTGACCGCCCTGTCCGGCGCCGCAACGGCGATCGCCAACGTCGGTCCGGGCCTGGGCGACATCATCGGGCCGGCCGGCACCTTCGCGCCCCTGCCCGACGAGGCGAAGTGGTGCCTCTCGGCCGGCATGCTGCTCGGCCGGCTCGAGCTGTTCACCGTGCTGGTGCTGCTGGTACCCGATTTCTGGCGCAGTTGAGGGAAGCCACCCCGAGTATGACCTCTGCGCGCCTCTCCCCGCGGCAACTGATCGACCGGCTGGTCGGCTTCGACACCACCTCGGCTAAGTCGAACCTGGCCCTGATCGATTTCGTCGAGGCCTACTTGAAGAGCCACGGCGTGCCGGCTCGGCGCACGGTCGATCCCTCGGGCCTGAAGGCCAACCTCTTCGCCACGCTGGGGCCGGAGGCCGCAGGCGGCGTGGTACTCTCGGGCCACACCGACGTGGTCCCGGTCAACGGCCAGTCGTGGACCGGCGATCCCTTCGCCCTGGCCGAGCGGAACCGCCGCCTCTACGGTCGCGGCACGGCGGACATGAAGAGCTTCCTCGCGGTCGCGCTCGCGCTGGTGCCCGACGCGCTGTCCGCCGGCCTCGAACTGCCGATTCACCTGGCACTCAGCTACGACGAGGAGGTCGGCTGCCTCGGCGTGGGCGGGCTGATCGCCGACATCAAGGCGAACCTCCCGCCGCCGCGCATCGTGATCATCGGCGAGCCGACCAACATGAAGCTCGTCACCGCCAACAAGGGCATCGCGGGCTTCGAGACGGGGGTCACCGGTGAGGAAGCCCACTCGAGCCAGCCGCACCGCGCCGGCAACGCGATCGTCGCGGCCGCCGAGCTGATCGGCTTCCTTGCTCGCCTGGCCGAGGAGAAGCGCAGCACGGCCCCGCAAGACGACCGCTTCGACCCACCCTACACGACCTTCAACATCGGCACGGTCACCGGCGGCACCGCGCTCAACATCGTGCCGCGGCACGCGCGCTTCGCCTGGGAGTTCCGGCTGCTGCCGGGCGACGACGGGGAGGAGATCGTGGCCCGCTTCGAGCGCTTCGCCGAGCAGGAGGTCCTGCCGCGCCTACGGCAGACCGCCCCGGAGGCCGAGATCGTGACCGAGGCGCTCGCCCGGGTACCGCCTCTCGTCCCGGAATCGGACTCGCCTGCGGAGGCGCTCATCCGTCTGTTGACCGGCACCAACCGCGCCAAGGCCGTCTGCTTCGCAACCGAGGGCGGACTGTTCCAGGAAGCCGGCTTCTCCACCGTGATCTGCGGCCCCGGCTCGATCGACCAGGCCCACCGTCCGGACGAGTTCATCGAGCTGGCGCAGGTCGACTCCTGCGAAGCCTTCCTGCGCAAGCTGATCGCCTGGGCGGCCGGAGGCCCTTGAGCCTGAGGCCGCCCGAGCAGCTGCGCCGCCAAACGCGTGGCGTATCCCAGGCCGGAATTCCGGGAGGGAGCGGCGGTTGCGAAGGTCGGACCTCAGCTTGGAACGGGCGCGTTACGCGGCGGCGGCGCGGGCCAGAAGGACCAGGAACAGGACGACGATGGCCACGACCGGCAAGAGAACGTGGTCTTTGCTGTTTGGCGACTGGCTGGGCGGTGGGGAGGACATGTTCGGCATGCTGCCTTTTGGCTGGATCGTTGCGCGTTCTGCGGGACCATAAATATCCGAGCCGGGTTATAGAACGATTAACGGCAGGCGGGCGGACCGCCTCGTCCGGAGCGCTCTCACCCGCGGAGCGCCGTCAGCTGATCGCCGTAGCCGCTCGGGTCGATGGCGATGTCCAGCAGCGCCGGGCCGTCGCCGGCCAAGGCGTCCTCGAGGGCCGGCGACAAGGGCTCGTCCGGCCCAAGCCGCCATGCCCTGCACCCCAGCGCCCTCGCCGCCGCGGCAAAGTCGACCCTTGGATAGCGCACCCCTCGGCTCCCGCGCTGCCGCCGCTGCTGCTTGATGTCGATCAGCGAGAGCGCCGCATCGTTGAGGACCACGACGGCGATGTGACAGCGCCGCTCGACCGCCGTGGCCAACTCGGACAGGCACATCATCAATCCGCCGTCCCCGGTCACGGCGACGACGGGCCGTTCCGGCTCCTGCAAGACGGAGGCGATGGCCGCCGGCAGCGCGAACCCCATGGTCGACAGGCCGTTGGATTTGAGAACGCCAAACGGCTCCTCGGCCCGCCAGAAACTCATGGCGCTGAACATGTGAGCCCCGGAGTCGACGGTAAGCCGGCACCCGGCCGGCGTTTCCCGGGACAGCGTTTCGATCACCGTTTGCGCCGTATGTCCCTGGCCGGTCATGGCCAGGCGGGCTCGCATGCCGTCGCGAAGGGCCGCGATCTCGGACCGGCTCCACCCGGACGCCCGATCGACCGCGAGGAGTCCCTGGACCGTTTCGGCCAGGCGCCCGACGACGCGGCATTTGGTTGCCGCCGGCGGCGGCTGCCCCTCGGCCGACCTCAGGTCAAGAATCGGCGCATCGTAGCGCCACGCCCCTGGAATGATCTCGACCGGGTCCAAGCCAAAAAGGACGATCAAGTCCGAACGCCGGATGCACTTCGCCTCGGCCGCCGCGCCGGTGAACAGGCCGACGGCGTTCGGGTGGGAGTCGGGCAGGACACCCTTGGCCTTGTAAGTAAGAAGCACCGGACAGGAGAGAGCCTCGGCCAGCTGCCGAAGGGCGGAGGGGGTTTCGCCGTGCCGCGCTTCCAGTCCGGCGAGCAGGACGGGCCTGCGGCTTCGGGCGAGCATGTCGCGGGCCCTCTCCAGCGCCCCGGCCTCGGCTTCCAACGGCGGGCCGGCCTTCGATACGGCGGGCCGCTGGCCCGCCGTACAGGAAACCGGCGCGGCGGCGTCCGCGGCTGTCAGGTCGAGGTGGACCGGACCCCAAGGCGGCGTCAGCGCGGTTTCCAGGAAGGCTTCGAGATCCGCGCGGCCGTTTTCCGGCCGCAGCCGGCCCTGGGTCTTGGTGATCGGCGCGAAGAGCGCGTTTTGATCGAAGGCTTGGTGCAGCGAAGACGCCGGACCATCGGTGAACAGGACCACCGGCGCCCGTTCCAGGTGGGCATAGGCGATGCCGTTGGCGGCGCTGGCCGCGCCCGGCCCGATTCCGGTCAGGACGACGCCCGGCGTACCGGAAAGCTCGCCGGTCACGGCGGCCATGATCGCCGCCGCCGTCTCCGTCCGGGTCAGCACGAAGTCGATCCCGACGGCCCCGGCCGCTTCGATGAGCGCCAGGCTCGAGCCCCCGCCCGGAATGCCGAACATACGTTCGACGCCGCGCCGGGCGAGCGCATCGAGGATGTGTCGGGCCAAGCTTGACGTTTCGGACATGGTGCCACCGGATCGAGGAATTCTCTTGGCAGAGGCCACCAAGGACTTTACCTGAAATGTCGTCGACGATGACCCATTTGATGACGCCACAATGCCTGGCTTGCGAGCTCAAGGCCCGCTGGATAGACTTTGGCGACGGGGGGCGCTGACACAGGGGGCGGCGCCATGTCGGTCGTTCGGTTTCCGGGCTCGGGTCTGACCGAGCGCGACTTCAAAGCGCTCCGGAACGAGGTCGCCCGTCGGCTCGGCCGCGGCCGGCCCGGCTACGTCACCCGCGGGGTCAGCGAGACGGGCGATATGTGGGCGGCGATCCTAGACCGCCCGGGCGGTTACCCGATGCAGCACTTCTGCCGCGAGCAGGGGGTCTACTACGTCCTCGATTTCACGGGGCCCGGTGCCGGGCGGTTGGTCGACGCCAGCCGCCGCTTCGACGAGGTGCTGAAGCGCCTGCCGGAACGGTCGCCGCGCTTCACGTGAACTTGATGGGGGTTCAGCTCGGCAAAGTGGAATTCGCCGTGCGATCGGCTTAACCTGACGCCCATGCGCGCGCCTGCGAAACCGTCCGCGGACCGGACCCGGGTCTCGGTGATCATTCCCCCGCTCTATCAGGCGCAGCGGGCCGGCGCCGCCTGGCGGGCAGGGGCGTCGTGAGCCAGCGGGCCGCGCGCTCGGCACTGCTGCGCTTCGGCGGCCGGCTGGCCCTTCTGGCCCTGCTCGTCCCGCCGCTGGCCGGTCTGGTCTCCATAGAGGCCTTGTTCGCTCCCAAGGCGAAGCTTTGGGCGCGCTGGCAGGCGCACGACCCGGCTGCCACCGCGCGCATCGATCACGGGCCCTGGGACAGGATCCTCGCCACCTACGTCGCCCCGGACGCCGCCGGCGTGAACCGCTTCGATTATGCCGGCATCAGTGCGCCGGACCGCGCCGCGCTGGACGGCTACGTCGCCGGCCTCGCGGCCCTGCCGGTCAGCCGCTACGCCAGGGCCGAGCAGCGGGCCTACTGGATCAACCTCTACAATGCGCTCACGGTCCAGCTCGTGCTGGCCCACTACCCGGTCGGCAGCATCCGCGACATCGACATCTCGCCAGGCCTCTTCGCCGACGGCCCCTGGGACAAGCCGCTGCTCACGGTCGAAGGCCAGGCGGTCACGCTGAACGACATCGAACACCGCATCCTGCGGCCGATCTGGCGCGACCCGCGGATCCACTACGCGCTCAACTGCGCCTCGGTCGGCTGCCCCGACCTGCAGCGCCGGGCCTTCACCGCGGAGGGGACCGAGGCGCTCCTCGAGGCCGCGGCACGCGGCTACGTCAATTCGCCGCACGGCGTCAGCATTGCCAAGGACAAGCTGATCGTCTCGAGCATCTATGTCTGGTTCGGCGAGGATTTCGGCGGCGACGACGCCGGCGTCATCGCGCACCTGAAGCGTTATGCGGAGCCGGCGCTGGCGGCGCGGCTCGCCGGGTTCGACACACTGGGAGGCCACGCCTACGACTGGACGCTCAACGAACGCATCGGCCCGCCGTCCTGATCCCGCCCTAAAGCGGCCAGACCAGCAGGATCATCGGCACCGCGACCACGATGATAAGGACCTCCAATGGCAGGCCCATGCGCCAGTAGTCGCCGAAGCGATACCCGCCGGGCCCCAGGATCAGGGTGTTGTTCTTGTGCCCGATCGGGGTCAGGAAGGCGCAGGACGCGGCCACGGCGACTGTCATGAGGAAGGGGTCCGGGCTCACCCCCAAACGGTTCGCGATATCCAGGGCGATCGGGGCCGCGACCACCGCCGTGGCGGTGTTGTTCATCACGTCGGAGAGCGTCATGGTGATGACCATCAGCAGGACGATCACCACGACCGGCGAAGACCCCGCCGAGAGCGTCAGTATGCCCTGCGCGATCAGGCCGGTGCTGCCGGTCGTTTCCAGGGCCACGCCGATCGGAATCATGGAGCCGAGCAGGACGATGACCGGCCACTCCACCTGCTCGTAGATCTCGCGCAGCGGCACGATGTTCAGGAAGATCATCAGCGCGGCCGCGCAGGCCAGCGCAACCGGCAGATAGAGGACCCCGGTGCTGGCGAGCGCGATGGCCAGGGCGAAGATGCCTATGCAAAGCCCGGCTCGGCCCGGTTGGGCCGGCTGGATGCCCCGTCCGGCCAGCGGCAGGCAGCCCATCCAGTGGACCACCTCGGGCAGCTCGTTGGTGTTGCCTTGGAGCAGCAACACGTCGCCGGGCTCGATCGCCAGATGGCGGAGCCGCTCGCGAAACCGCTCGCCGCGCCGCGATATGCCCAGGAGGTGCACGCCGAAGCGGTATTTGAGGCGAAGGCTCATGGTGCTCCGACCGGCGATGCGGGCGCCAAGCGGCACGACGACCTCCATGATGGTGACGTCCTTGCTGGACAGCAGACCGGTCTTCGATCCGCCGGCGGCCTCGTGCTCGAGCTTCAGGCCGGCGACGAAGCGTTCGAGGTCTTCCGGCCCCGCCTCGATCACCAGCAGATCGCCCTTGCGGATCTCGGCGTGGCGCGCCATGCCCGGGCGACGTTTGCCGGCGCGCCGCAGGGCGATGATTTCGACCTCGTACTCCGCGACCAGCTCGTCCAGATCGCGGACCTTCCGTCCGATGATCTCGCTGCCTTCGGGGACCCGTGCCTCGGCGATATAGCCCTCGAGCTCGAAGGCCTCGGCGGTCGTCGGGCCGCTGCGCTCCCCCGGAACCAGCCGCCAGCCCACGATCGCGACGAACAGGACCCCGGCAAGGGCGCAGGCTCCGCCCACCGGCGTGAAGTCGAACATGGTGTAGGACTCGCCCAGGGCGTCCTCCCGAAAGGCCGCGACGATGATGTTCGGCGGCGTGCCGATCAGGGTTGCCAGCCCGCCCAGGATGGTGGCGAAGGAAAGCGGCATGAGAGTAAGCGCGGTGGAGCGCTTGGCCTTTTTCGCCGCCTGAATATCGACGGGCATCAGGAGCGCCAGCGCGCCGACGTTGTTCATCACCGCCGACAGGGCCGCGGCCAGACCCGACATGACGAAGATATGCGACGTGACGGTCTTGGCGGCCCCGGTGACGGTGCGTCCCAACAGCTCCACGGCGCCGGAGTTCGACAGGCCGCGGCTGACGATGAGCACCATGGCGATGACCACCGTGGCCGGGTGCCCGAAGCCCGAGAAGGCCCGCTCCGTGGGCACCACGCCGACGCTCACCGCCACCAGAAGCGCCGTAAAGGCGACCAGGTCGTAGCGCCAGCGCCCCCATATCAGAAGGGCCATGACCACGGCCAGGATCGCAAAAACGGTTGCTTGTGGCGTGGTCACCGCATTCGACCTCGATTGTTCGTCCTGCGCGCCGATGTGCTCACGGGGCGTCCTGTTCCGCTTTTTCGGCCCAGGCCCTGAGCTCGGTCTTGAGGATCTTGCCGTAGTTATTCTTGGGCAGCGCCGCCACGAAGCGGTAGCTCTTCGGCCGCTTGAAGCGGGCGATGCGCTCGAGGCAGTGGGCGTCGAGCGCATCTGCGCTGACCCCGGCCTCTGATCTCGGCACCACGAAGGCGACGATCTCCTCGCCCCACTCGGAATGGGGCCGGCCGACGACCGAGCATTCCTGCACCGCGGCATGGCTCTGCAGCGCCTCCTCGACCTCGCGCGGGTATATGTTGGCGCCGCCGCTGATGATCAGGTCCTTCGACCGGTCCTTCAGGGTCAGGTAGCCGTCCTCGTCGAGCACGCCCAGGTCGCCGGTGTGCAGCCAGCCGCCCTGGAGGGCCGCGGCGGTGGCGGCCGGATCGTCCCAGTAGCCCGGTATCACCGTGTCCCCGCGCACCAGGACCTCGCCCAGCTCGCCCGGCGGCAGCGGCCGGTCCTCGGCATCGGCGACGCGGACCTCGACCGCGGTCTGCGCACGGCCGGCCGAGGCGAGCCGCGCGGCATGGCGCGGATGGGCCGTGTCCGCGTGATCCGCCTTGGACAGGGCCGTTATGGTCATCGGGCTCTCGCCCTGACCGTAGATCTGGGCAAATACGTAGCCGAAGCGCTCCTGGCCGCGCCTCAGATCCTCCAGATACATTGGGCCGCCGCCGTAGACGATGGTCTTCAGGTTGGCGGTGTCCGCCTCTCCGACGGCCGGGTGGTCGACAAGGCGCTTGACCATGGTCGGCGCCGCGAACATCGTCAGGCCCGGATGGCGGGGCAGCAGCGCGAAGATCTCTGCCGGCTCGAAGCCGCCGCCTTCCGGGATCACCTGGCACACGCCGGCCGCCAGGTGCGGCAGGCCGTAGAGGCCCGAGCCGTGCGACAGCGGCGCGGCGTGCAGAATGCAATCGCCGGGCGCGATGCCGTCCACGTCGGCGAAGTAGCAAAGCGTCATGGCCATCAGGTTGCGGTGGCTCAACATGGCGCCCTTGGGCCGGCCCGTGGTGCCGCTCGTGTAGAACAGCCAGGCTAGATCATCCGGCCCGCGCGGCACGAGATCGATCGGTTCGCCCCGCAGCAGATCGCGGTAGGCCGGCGCGTGCGCGTCGATCACCTCGACAAGGCGCTCGAGGCCGGCGCTCTCCGCCTCGAGCACGGCAGCCAGCTCCGGCGTGGCGAAGCACAGCCGTGCGCCGCTGTGGTCCAGAATGTACTTGAGCTCCAGCGGGTGCAGCTTGGCGTTGACCGGCACGGCGGCCAGTCCGGCGTGCCAGCAGGCGTAGACAAGCTCGAGGAACTCGGGGCAGTTCCTCATGACCAGTGCGACCCGCTCGCCGGGCCCGAGACCGAACCGCGTCCGCAACGTTCCGGCCAGCCGCGCGGCGCGGTCCGCCAGTTCGCCATAGCGCCAGAGCACCGCCTCGCCGACCGCGACGGCAGGGCCTTCCCGGCGGCTGCGGCCGGCACGGATCAGCAGGTTGGCAAGGTTCATTATCCCTCCGTCGCCTCGGGATTCCGCGGCACGCTTCATCCTAGTCCGATTCCCGGCCGGGAGGTCAATCGCGGAAGACCGGCAAGACTGGTACTGGTACGGTCGCCAAGGGATTGCTATATCACTGTTATGGCGGGCCCCTGGGGGGCCGGCCGGTCGGTACCGGAAAGGGGCCGAACCTTGCGGCGTGCCAAGACCAGCGACCGGCGGCAATCCGTGTTCCGGGCAGGGTGGCCGAGGCTGTCGGCTTTCACGGCCGCCGTGCTCGGCCTCGGTCTGCTTGTTTCGCTCGCCGGCGGCCAGGCCGCGGAGCTCAAGTTCTTCCGGATCGGCACCGGCTCGACCGCCGGAACCTATTTTCCGGTCGGCGGTTTGATCGCCAACGCCATCAGCAAACCGCCCGGCAGCCGCGAGTGCGAGCGTGGCGGCAGCTGCGGGGTTCCCGGGCTGATCGGCGCGGCGGTGTCGACCCACGGTTCCGTGGCCAATATCGAGGCAATCGCCACCGGCGAGCTCGAGTCCGGCCTGAGCCAGGCCGACGTGGCCTACTGGGCCTACAGCGGCACCGGCATCTTCGAGAAACGGGGGGCGGTCGCCAACATCCGCAGCATCGCCAATCTGTTTCCGGAGTCGGTCCACCTCGTGGTTCGCCGCGACATCGCCGTGCACAGCGTCGCGGACCTGCGCGGCCGGCGCATCTCGGTCGACCACGAGGACTCGGGTACCAGGGTCGACGCTCTCCTGGTCCTGGAGGCCTACGGCCTGGGCCCGAAGAACATGGACCTCGTTTCCGTCGCCGCCAACCAGGCCATCGACATGGTCCGCGAGGGCTCGCTGGACGGGTTCTTCTTCGTTGCCGGCACGCCGGCGGGGGCCGTGGCCGAACTGGCCGACGAGTCGCGGATCCACCTCCTGCCGATCACCGGGCCGAAGGCCGAGGCCCTGACCAAGGCCGTGCCCTTCTTCGCGCCGATTACGATCCCGGCCGGCACCTATTTCAACGTCGGTCAGACACAGACCATATCGGTCGGCGCCCAGTGGCTGGTTTCCGCCGAGATGCCGGAGGAGACGGTCTACGGGATCACAAAGGCGCTATGGCACGAAAATTCCCGGCGCCTGCTCGACAGGGGGCACCCCAAGGGCCGGCTGATCCGCCTCGAGACCGCGATTCACGGTCTCGGCGCGCCGCTCCATCCCGGGGCCGCGCGCTACTACCGCGAGCACGGCCTCATCGGCGAGCAGGCCCTGGAGCCTGACGCTCCGGAAACTCAATGACCCAGGGCTCGGCCCGGGCGGCGGCGGACCATTCCTGCAGCGCCGGCCAGGCCAGAACCGCGTCCCGGTAGGCGGCCGCCGGCCCCTCGAGGGCCACGTCATAGGTCGCAAAGCGCGTCGCCACCGGCGCGAAGGCCGCATCGGCCAGTGTGAATCCGCCGAACAGGAAGTCGCCGCCCCGCCCGAAGCGCGCCCGGCAGTCCTGCCAGATGGCAACGATGCGGGCGACGTCCTCGGCAACGCCGGGACCCCGGCCCAGTCCCGGATGGCGGCCGCGCAGGTCCATGGGCATGTGGGTCCGCAGGGCGGCGAAGCCGGCGTGCATCTCGGCGGTGACCGCGCGGGCGACCGCCCGGGCCGCCTCGTCCTCCGGCCAGAG
>Ga0224504_10000115_pt1 | contig 32332 bp, 24 predicted proteins | sample SF_Oct11_sed_USG_3_FD_170160 | JGI IMG/M metagenome (GOLD analysis project Ga0224504, IMG submission 170160) | Sediment microbial communities from San Francisco Bay, California, United States - SF_Oct11_sed_USGS_24 | ecosystem: Environmental > Aquatic > Marine > Sediment | place: USA...
AAAAGGATGATGATGGGGGGGGTGAATAAAAGTGTTTAATTTCCCGGAAAAACAATCGTTAATGTACGCAATGCTGTTGGCTAGCTTGCTGGTCTCACCTGTGGCCCTGTCGGATTCACCATCGGAAGCGTCTGCATTACCCGGTAATCAGTCCAGAGAGGAATCTAAAACCGAACCTATCAGCACTGATAGTTTCGAATCGGAAGACAAGCATTCTGAAAAACCCACAGATGAGGATGTCCCAGCCGAGGCCTCTGAATCCGGGCTGGACAGAACCAAGGCGTCGGTAGACAGCAAGGTACTGCGTGCCTCCCAATGGGTTGATGGCTTCTTCGACGATCCCAATAATCTCGCTGAGTCCACCAGTACTCAGTTTCGTATTCGTCCGGAGTTTTATTACCGCCAGGAACAGGGTTCTAAATTCAAGTTTAGGGCTTCGGTAAAGATCCGTCTGCCAAACACGGGCGGGAAGGTGAGTTTTATTGCCGGAACCGATGAAAACATCGAAGATTCGGGCGACTCTGATGGCGATGACGACGATGACTCCGTGGTTGGTCTGCAGTTTTTCCTTAAAGATTCAATCAAATGGAATATGAGTCTCACTGCCGGTGTTAAGTTTAACGAGTTTGCAGGCTTTGTCGGGCCCCGTTTCCGCTATCGAACGGCCATGGGTGAAAACTCGTCCATGCGTTTCACACAGACATTTCGCTGGCAGACCAATAATTATTGGGATATAGGCTCACGCCTGGATCTGAATTTCGTATTAAGTGACCGGTTCTTCTTTCGTCAGACGGTTTACGGCCGTTGGCGTGGGGAGGAAAGCGATGAAAAAGGTTACCGCACCCGGTTGAGCAGTGTGCTGTCACAAAAGCTTACCTACACTACAGGTCTTCAATATGATTTCTCCACCATCTTTCATACCAAACCGGATAACCATGTAGATAAATACACGTTGGCCCTCCGGTTTCGTCAAAGAACCAGCCGTGAATGGCTTTACTATGAAATTGTTCCCCAGGTGTCTTTCGAAGATCAATTTGACTACGACGCAAATCTTGGTATTCGTCTGAGGGTGGAAATGTTTTTTGGCGGCAACAAAACCAGTGATTTCTGGAAACGGACTGCGGAAGATGATGAGGATTTCCGCTGGTAAAGAAGATCAAGGGCCTTCAACTATTGCGCGAACTGATCGTCCGGTCTTTAATTCGATGGTTGTAGGTTAGGCTAATACGTTAGGGGCCACTCAAATAACTTAACGGGAAGAATAATGTTGGAAAATCTATTTTCACTGACCGGCAAAGTTGCCGTTGTCACTGGCGGTTCCCGGGGTATCGGTGCAATGATTGCACGTGGTTTTCTCGAGAGTGGCGTCAAAACCTATATTACATCACGCAAACTCGATGAGTTGCAGGTTACGGCCAAAGAGTTTTCTGAAATCGGAGAATGTGTCGCTATTCAGTCCGATCTCTCGACAATGGATGGCGTAAAGGCTTTTGCAGACGCAATAAAGGTGAAGGAACCGCAAGTTCACATCCTGGTAAACAATGCAGGTGCAAGTTGGGGCGCTCCCATTGATGAGTACCCCGAGTCTGGTTGGGACAAGGTGATGGATCTGAATGTCAAATCTGTCTTTTTTCTGACACAGCAACTATTGCCGGTCTTGCGTGCAGCAGGAACTCATGAAGACCCGGCCAGGGTGATTAATATCTCATCCATCAATGGTCTGGCCAACCCTACAATGCCTGTTTATGCCTACTCGGCCAGCAAGGCGGCGGTGATTCATATGACACATCACCTCGCAGCAGATCTTGCCAGGGAGAATATTAACGTTAACGGTATCGCACCCGGGATTTTTCCCAGCAAAATGACGGCTGGTATATTGAACCAGTTTGAGAAACAACTATTAGCAAAAGTCCCACGGGGCCGGATTGGTGAACCGGAGGATATGGCAGGTACAGCCATTTACCTGGCGTCCAGGGCCTCAGCATGGGTAGTTGGCCATACGATAGTTCTGGATGGCGGGGTGATTACTGCCGCTGGTTGAGCGGTCTGTCCGGCCCCTCGAGTCGGGGCCGGTCTTATCAAAACGGATTAACGCCTGCCAAATTGTGGTCCGGTATTACCAGAGTCGTAGTATCCCTGTGTCATTGCGTGGGAGACATAAGCGGCCAGTTGTGTGGCTGGCCCTTCTCCCGGCCGTGGCGGAACAAGTGGCTTCGGCGTGGGGGGAGCAGCATATTTGTTTCGGCTGATGTCAGTCTTACCCTTGATGACGCCATCGGCATAAGCCTTTTGAATAACACTCTTTACCGCTTCGGGCATGTTGGTTTTGACAGAGGTAATGTACTTGGCTGTTTCACTCTGGACGACCAGGAGACGTTCGGACATGGATTCCAGGTAATCCTTGATGCTCCAAATTGCGACATTGAGGCTTGAGGCAGCCTGCTGGACCTTGAAAACCGAAGTGGGATAGGTAATTGCATCATCGAATGAACTGATGTTTGCGGGTAAGGTTTGAGTATATTTGCCGATAGACTTGTACTGCTTGATAGTCTGTTCAATAAATTTGATGGCCTCTGTGTCGCTGGTGAAAAATTTGGAAAGTTCAGCTCCGGATTTTGCTGCAATTTGCTTGTCCGCCTCCGAGATACTCCGGGCATGTAACTCGTCTCTTGCTGCATTGGCTCCAACCCCTGCCAGAGCCGTAATAATACTTCCCACTACTGGCACCGGAATCTTGTCTGCCAGGGTGTTGAGTACTTTTTCACCGATGGTGACAAGGTCGCTGGCAACATCAGAACGATTTGCGAAATACAGCTTAACTTCCCTTTTGATTTTGGCCTTGTAAGTTACTTTGAAAGCGTCGGCCTTTTTCTTTCGAAGTTTTGAATAGGTGTCCTTACCGATGTCGATATAACCAGTGACAACACCCATATTTGATCGGGCCATCTTGTCAAAAAGCCCTTTAATACCATCAGCCCAGGCATCTGCGTAATACTCTTCCAGCCCGTCTGCGATTGTTTTAACCGCAGCTTCATTCAATTTATACATCATAAAAAATACTTACTCCTTGCTTTGTCTAGCTTCATTTATGGTTACATGCCGAACTTGGGTCAGGCATGAAATTTGTATTATCCGGGTTGCTCAAAGAAGCGCGGGTTCATACTCAGAGTAGCTGGCGCAACGGCTTTAAGCAAACTTGAAGCAGATAAATGGGGTTATCCGGGGATTAGAATTATCTATAGAGGTTCAAGCGAGGGGCAAGAAATGTGGCAAGGTGCTTGGAAGTTTTATCCACCAGACTCCCTGATCAACGACCTCTGTACATGTGGATCCTCCTGCATATGAGTCATGAATCTTCGCAGGTTGGGATAGGGATCAAGACCGCCAACGAGGAAATCAATCCAGCGAACCATCGCATAGGCATAGGCATCCACCAGTGTTCGTCTGCCAAGAACAATATGTTCTGTATCACCAACCTGATCCTCCAGCACCCTTGAAACACGATGAATGCGATTTTCCGCGGCGGCCTTGACCGCTGCAATAGACTGCTCATCATCCTCTGTCGTATAGCGTCCGGGATTGAACCAGACCGCGAAGGCAGGATGAAAATCACCAGTTAAGAACGCGATCCAACGATCAATATCAAACCATTCAAAGATACCCTTGCCAACCAGTTTCCCTTCCGGATTCAGGGCGCAGAAATATTGCAATATGGCATCGACCTGGGTTTTATATTCACCGTTGTTCATTTCAAGCACCGGGACGCTGCCCAGCGGATTGATACTCAGAAAATAGTCACCTGGATTCTGCAGGTCAACTTTTCGCAGATCGAGCTTGATATCCAGCCATTCGGCAACAATGATCGGCGCCAGTGAACAGGTGCCGGGTGTGTAGAACAATTTCATACTTTTCCCGAATGCTTCTTTTATTTGGCAGGCGATGTTGTCAGTGAGTCTTCACTTACCACCGTGATAAAGGAACCAAGCTACAATATAAACCGTCAAATTTGCAAGTTATTGCGGCCATAGGAATTAGGTGTCGAAGGAGAGGGTCGTATTAATCTTTTTTTGAAAGTGGTGCCAGATCCATTGCGGATCTCTCAGAATTGACTCTTTCAAGTTGCAGGTTTTCCAACACTCTGAAATCCGGCGTATTACGGATTTCATCAAAAGCTGGATGCAGTAGCTCACGTGGGTCATTGGGACCGACGCTGATCAAGCGCTTGAGTTCAGATAAAGCTTCACCTGTCTTACCTTCCATTGCATTTAACCTGGCCATGGCCCTTGAATACTCGAAGTTATATAAGCGGCCGTGATCGGTGCGTATATTGACCGCGTTCGTTTCAAGATCCGCAAATTTCCTGTACATTTCCTGATTGCCGAGTTTCTTGTAAGCAACGGCCAATGACAGGGCCGGGCTTTCATTCTGGGCAAAATTCGCGACAAACGTACGGGTGAACACTTCAAGATTCTGTGCATCTTTCTCAAGCAGGTCCACGGTACTCTGCCAGTCCCGGAGCATGACATAGGCGTAGGAAGAAATGATCCGTCGCCCGTAGTCAATTTCGGGGTTCCATTCCTGTGTGTTTTTTAAGAGCTGCAGCGATTCTTCACGATCCGGTGCAAGCACGTATTTCCAGTGTGTTTTTCCGCCCGGTGATTCCAATGCCCGCTCGGTTTCACCGATTGCGTACCATGCCTTAGTCAGGAAATTTCTGGCCCAGTAATTGTCGGGATCAAGCTTGAGAAGCGCTTGAAATATCGGAATGGCTTTTGAAGGTTGTCCCCGCAAATTAAGCAACCATAAAGCTTCCATGAGTTTTACATCAGGCAAACCCGGGTATCGAAGTTTCATTTCGTCTATCGTCGTTTCCGCTTCACCCCATCGATCCGGAATAAATTGAAGGAACAAGACCTGCATTGTTAACGCTTCCACGGATAGTGGTTCGATTTCAATCGCTCTATCAAGGTGAGTAAGGACCTCGCTCCAGGCAACCAGGAAGTCCATTTTGTGAATACCCAGGGCCATATGGGCAGTGTAGAGGTTCGGGTTCAGGGATATTGCCGTTTCATAGGCCTTGAGTCTTTCCGGGTCTGCAGCGATCAAGAGACCGCCGCGCAACACCCATGCTTCAGCATTTTCCGGGTCGATGGCCAGTGCCCTGTCCAGGTGAGGTTGGGCCAGGGCACGCGATTCTGTTAACCAGTCATCCTGGTAGTAACCGGAGAAACTGGTAAGTTTTTCATAGGCTTCAGCCATTCCAACGTGAGCGGAAACAAAATCCGGGTCTATTGCCAGGGCACTCTCAAGTTTGTCCAGTGCCTCCACCAGTGATGCCTTTGTTCCCTCGTGGATCAGCGCACGTGCCTTGAGGTAAAGCGTGTAGGCATCGATATCATCGGATACCGGCGGTGCCACGACCATGGTTTGGCCAGCGTCGCCGCCATTACCCAGGGACTGGTTTGTGAGCCGTACAATTTCTGATTGAAAATCTCCAAAATTACCCTGGGAGCCCTGGTAGTCTTGCTGCCATATCTCAGTGCCATTGACGGTATCGGTCAGGCGGGTTGATATTTTCAGCTCCTCGCCCGTGAGGCTCACGGTTCCCTCCAGAACATGGGATACCTGGAGAATCTCACCGATCTCCTGCCTGGAGGCATTCCACTGTTCGAAATAGTCAGAAGACTGCCTGCCGATGACCCGTGCCTCCGGCATGGTTGACAGGGCGCTTCGAATTTCTTCGGCCAGACCATCTGCCAGGTAGGTGTTATCGACAGTGCCCTCGAGCTTGAACGGCATCACGGCGATTGATTTCGATAATACGTCCGGCGCATGGCCGATGCCGGAGCGCTGGCCGTTTAACCAGACGCCGGCGACAACCGCCAACAACCCGAGCAAACCAAGTGCCGGCCGATAACGCCGGGGTACCAGGCTGTCTATCCAGAGTAGAAACCTTTTCCGTAAGGGAATGGCGCGTGCTGAGTACACGCTGACCGGGCTGGCGACATTCCTTAGTTCATGCTTCCCAAGGTATTGGAATTGCACCTGACCGGTTTCCTCAAATTCATCACGGACCTGCTGGGTAAAACATATTCCACTCGAACCTGCCAACTCGGTGAGGCGTATCGCAACGTTTACCGGTTCACCAATAAATTGACCACCGCTCACCAGCACTTCGCCTGAGTGGATGCCAATACGAAACACCGGATCCATGTGTTCTGTGTCAGGCCCTGACAGTTCTGAAAGACTCTGTATATCCAGTGCTGCCTCGATGGCACTGATACCGTCATGAAACTCTGCCAGTGTGCGCTCACCGGCATTCCAGACCAATCTTCCATTATGTTTGCTGATCGCTTTTTCAATGACGGCAAGACCGGTTCTGATCCGCTTGATGGCACCCGCCGAATCAGTCTTCAGCATGAAGGCGTACTCTGCACAACTAACTGCAAGAACGCCTGCAAATCGTTTCTCGGAATGAGCCGGAATTGTGTCCGCCTCATTAGGCATGGGGAACACTGTAGGCAGCATTCTTGATAGGTTGTCGATCCCCCAGCCTCCGGAATCCGGGCTTTGAGCAGGTGCTGCAAACTCGGCGAGTGATTTCTTCTCCAGGATTTTGATGTGCTGCCGTTGAATGGATATCCAACCGGACTTTTCCCATGCACGTAACTGACGGTTAACCGCCTCGCGGTTTACTCCCATCATGCGCGCCAGGTCAGACTGAACAATATGTAACTCGGGAATACCATCGTCACTGGCGACAGTTCCCGATATCACAAGCAAGCGTTTGGCAAGGCGGCTGGGGAGCTTGTAGAGAGCGGTGTCTTCGAGTGTTTCGGTGGTATCCCTCAAATGTTCACAAAGCAGGGAAAATACACGGAAACATAACTCAGGGTTGGATTGAAGGTGTTCGATAAAAAGTGAGCGTTCCAGTCGGAAGAGTTTGCTTTTGCATGCAGCGGTTGCCTCCACCCGCCGGGGACCGAAATCCAGCACGCCCACTTCTCCAAAAACATCACCGGTATGGAATTCATCCAGGATCATTTCCTTACCATCATCCGCCCGTACTTCGATAACGATGCGGCCGGACAGTACCCCCCACAATGCATCCGCACGGTCACCTTTTTGAAAGAGTATTTCGTTGGCGCCGAGTGATTTTTCAGTGGCAGACGCGGCGATATTCTCTATCAGTCCCGAATCGAGACCGGAGAACAGATGGCTGTTTTCAATAACCTGGTGAATCCGGTTGGGCAATGCTAACTCCGTTTTATCGCAAATAAGAGTTGTATATCTACCTGTTTTTTGTGTTCTTTCTATTAGTAAAGCATATTTTTAGCTAGTTCTGTGCGGTTCCGCACAGAAAGTCAATATCACATTGGGCAGACTGTTTGGCATTGTCGCAGCCAGCAAGCGGCTTATTTGCTTCATGGTTGTGCTGCATTAAATCCTAATGGCAGGGATGCGTTGTTAAACAGAACGGGTGAGAGAAATGACTGAATCAATCAATACACAAAGTTCATATCGAGTAATGAAAATATTGGCCAGCCTGGCCATTGTTTATGGCCTGGGCGTCGTCATGCTGATGCCGTTTACCGGAGATGGTGCAAGTTTGAGTCCCATCTCTGCAGCCTCTGCGGCCCCCAACTGTGATGAGGACGGTGACTTACATCTTAAGGACAGCCGCAAGTGCAAGGGCGATGACTACGACGATAGTGATCCTTGCGTTCCCGATGATCAAGCTGAGGCATGTGGTTCTGGAGGTACTGGTGGTGGCGATCTCGGTTCAGCCATTGCGATGGATTGCACTCTTGAGGTTTCCTGGGGTGATACGGATGACGAAGGTGATGCGCTTCCCGACACAATCAAGGGTGACGGCCTCGGTGATTATTCCGATGCCGTGGACAAGGTTAATTGTAATATCAGCGGTCCTTCCACCCCATGGCCGATCTATTTGGGTATGGGTACCAAGGGCAGACCGGAAAACTCCGTACGCAAGGTTGATGTGTATCTTGGTAGACCTGAAGATACTAAGCCTATGAGTGATTATTTACCCGCTTACCTTTTTCAAGAAGCAACCGAAGACCCTAACAATACGAACTGGCCGGATATGGACAAAATGGAACTAATAGCCCTGAATATACGGCCTTACCGGGATGACCCCCTACAAACAGCGGATGGTATTCACCTTCTTCCATGGAAAAATGAGCCATACGAAATGGGCATGAACTTTAGAATTCCAGGATCATCCGATCGTTTTAGCGTCAGCATTGCCAGCGAGTGGTATCCAGGCAACGAAAGCTTCACCGGTCTCTCATGCGAAACCGGAGGAACTCAACCCGCTATTCTTGCCGGGGCACCAGATGGTCCAATGAAAGATGTATCGGTTTACCCGTGGATAGATGGTAATGATGATGGTCTTGCCGATGGTTACACTGTCACAACTGGCACAATAACACTGGACCCGCCTGATATTGAAGGTAACTACGCAGAAGGGGCTCCACCCGTAACGCCCGGATTCAGGTATGCGGCGGTTTGTTCCTCAGCCGGTCCTGATGCACCTTGCGGCAACCCAAAGGCACCAGATAAATGTAACTTTCTTGGTTACGTGAAAGTCCAGTTCACGATGCATGCGAAAGTGAAGTGAAATAGTTTTTAAAGCATGGCCAGGGAGCACTATCCGAAAGGATAGTGCAATGATTTAACCTGGCGAACAACGTCAGCCTCGAAGTTTGTCACAAGTATGACGACGGAACCGGCTGCAACTGATGACCAGTCGTGGGTAGGAGGCAGGATACCCGCTATAAAGGCGGGTTAACGATGGAACGCAAACACTGCAACCACCACAAATAACAGCATGTAAACCCAGCGCGCAATGGCGTTAACCTTTAATGCCTGCTCCATGCGGTCAGAGCTTGCCCAACGACTGCCTATTACTGCAACGGCAAGTGCTAGAAACACCATCAGGGTACAACCCAGGACAAAAATATCTGCCCTCGTAAGGTAGGAAACTTTTGGTAAACCAAGCCGAAGACTGACGCCCAGTGCAAGCAGTGAAAAAATGGCTGCGGTTGAAATTGCAATTCGCGGTGGCACGATATTGGGCTGTAACCAGAATACTGTCCATGCCATGAAAATGATGAGCGCCATCGGTATCAACATGGTTATTATGTAGTAGTCTGAATCGCGCTTGGCCTCGATAACGTAGGTCAGGCGGGGTAATTTGGAACCATCGGCAGGTACTGTAAATTCGTCAATTTCCGGTTCAAGCTGCTTCAGATGCCAACCCTCGATGCTAAAGCTGTCTTCCATGGTGATGATGACCGATCTTGGGGAAAACTGCATTTCGGCGCTTGTGTACTGGTATGAAACAAGGTCGATAGGCAGCCGCTGCACGTCAAAAGGGAAATCCTGAAACTCCAGATTGGCTGCGAGTTGGCCGGTGAGCCTGTTTTGAAACGTTACATTTCCCAGATCGTCAACTTTCACGCCCTCGCGCAGCTGTGGTGTTAATCCGCGTTGGTTAAGGAACAGTATGCGAGGTGTCCAGACGTCATCGAGCAACATGAAGCGCGTCTGACCCATTCGCTCAGACTCAGGCAGAGCGAGGCGCTGGTCCTGCCAACGGCCAACAAGAAACATGTCAATGCTAAAGCGCTGGTTTACATCATCAATATCATCAATATCGAAAACAAACATTCCGATTTCAACGATTGTCGGTTCACCATTAATGGATGGACGTTCACCCACCAACACCGGTTCTGAGATTGATTGTTCAGCAGCCGAGGCCGTTAAACTAAATGACGTAAAGAGGATCAGGCATAAATACCAGCCAAGGCGTATGCACCATTCGACGGAATTCATGGCTCTTTTAGTGCCTGTCATCTTGCTTTCTCCATTCGACAATTTCAGCACAATTAATTTTCTTAAAATCGTACTGCATATTACATCGAATCAAAATCACTTGAATAGTAGCAGCGGACGTCAGCCAATCAATTGGCAACAGCCCTGCCAGAGCCGGGCTGTTGCCAAATAGGTCCTCAAACTACGCAGCCCGGCGGGAACGCTGGCCCTGGTTTCTACCGCGACCGGCCTGTGTCGAATTGTTCCGGCCCCTGTTGTTGGGGGCAGAGCTATTACGGCCCCGGTTGTTGGGGCGCGAGTTACGCCCACGGTTATTGTTACCACCACCATTCTTGATCGGCACGGCCTTGATGCTTGCATCGGGTTCGTAACCGGGAATGATGACCTTTTCGATACTGGTTCTGAGCAATTTCTCTATATCTGCCAGAAGTTTTTTCTCGTCGATACAAACCAGTGAAACAGCTTCGCCTTCAAGGCCGGCGCGACCGGTACGGCCAATACGGTGGACATAGTCTTCCGGTACGTTGGGTAACTCGAAATTGACCACATGCGGTAGTTGTTCGATGTCGAGTCCGCGAGCCGCAATATCGGTTGCCACCAGCACACGGACATCACCCTTTTTAAAATCGGCCAGTGCACGGGTGCGGGCACCCTGCGACTTATTGCCATGAATGGCGGCGGCTGAAAGACCGTCTTGCTCCAGTTGTTTGGCGAGACGATTTGCCAGGTGTTTGGTGCGGGTAAATACCAGCACTTGCCGCCAGTTACCGGCGCCGATCATATGTGACAGCAGCTCGCGTTTACGATTGCGGTCAACCGGGTGAACGACCTGTGAGATCTGTTCGGCCGTGGTATTTTGACGCGCAACCTGGATTTCCATCGGTGCATTCAACAACTCATTAGCGAGTTGTTTGATGTCTTTTGAAAAAGTGGCTGAGAACAGGAGGCTTTGACGGCCTGAAGGTATCGCATTGAGCACTTTGCGGATATCACGGATGAAACCCATGTCGAGCATGCGGTCCGCTTCATCGAGAACCAGTGTTTCAACCTGGTCAAGACGGATGGTTCCGCGCTCCATGTGATCAAGCAAGCGGCCCGGTGTAGCAATGACGATGTCCACACCACGGCGTAATTTTGAAATTTGCGGGTTTATACTGACTCCGCCGAATATTACCGCTGAGGTAAATGGCAAATAACGACCGTAGTCACTTACGCTTTCGGCAACCTGTGCCGCGAGCTCACGTGTAGGTACCAGGATCAACGCACGTATGCGCTTGTTTCCCTGTGGCGCAGTGAACTGCAGTCTTTGTAACAAAGGTAGGGTGAAGCCCGCGGTCTTGCCAGTACCGGTTTGGGCACCAGCCAGAAGATCGTGGCCTTCTAGAATCAGGGGGATTGCCTGCTGTTGAATCGGGGTTGCTTCCTGGTAACCCTGTTTTTCTATCGCACGCAACAATTCGGCCGAAAGGCCAAGTTCTGAAAATAACATTTTTGATTTTTACTCCGGGATTGCCCTGCCCAAACGCGGTGATTCTTTCACTGCATGGGTCGATCTGGGCTGAATCCATTTAGGTTCTCCGCATACGGCGTTGTGCCGTGAGGGAGCAGTTGGCACAGACCGAAGTGTGCCAAGACGGAGCGCACTATAACAGAAGTGCAGTGATTAACAAGCGGCTTGTAGCTTCATGGCACCCTGATTTACTGGGATGTTTGAAGCAGGCCACGAAAATCGCTGCCGCTTGGATTTTGGTATACACGCAAATCAAACTCCGGAACAACTGCCAGTATGTGGTCAAAAATATCCGCCTGGATGGCTTCGTAATTGGCCCAGACTTTATCCTTGCTGAACACATAAACCTCGATCGGCAGGCCAAATTCGCTTGGCTGCAATTGCCGGACCAGGAAGGTCATTTCCTTGCTGATCATCGGGTGGTTCATCAAATAGGCCTGTACGTAGGCACGGAATGTGCCGACGTTCGTCATACGTCGGCCATTGGCGAGACTGGCATTGTCGACCTTTGTTTCAGTGTTGAATGTTTCAAGTTCAGTTTTCTTTTTTTCGATGTACTCGGAGATGTACTGAATTTTTTCAAACCGCTCCAGCATTTCCTCATCGCAGAACCGAATACTATTGATATCGATATTCACGGCGCGCTTGATACGCCGTCCACCGGAGTCCTGCATACCACGCCAGTTTTTGAATGACTCGCTGATCAGTGCGTAGGTAGGAATCGTTGTGACGGTTTTATCCCAGTTCTGAACCTTGACCGTGGTTAGTGTCACTTCCAATACGTCACCATCTGCACCGTATTTTGGCATTTCAATCCAGTCGCCATTGGAGACCATCCTGTTTGCAGCCAACTGGATTCCAGCGACAAAACCGAGAATTGCATCCCGAAAGATCAACATCAACACCGCTGTGAGGGCACCGATGCCGCTGAGCAGGAAAAACGGTGTTTTATTCAGGAGAATGGATATTATGAAAACGGCAGACAAGAAATACAGTGCAATTTTAGAGATCTGGATAAAACCCTTGATAGGAATCTCTCTGGATGCCCGGAAACCCCTGTAGATCTCCTCTACCGTGTTGAGTACCGAATCGATCACCAGCATCACAATGATGATCATATATATATGAGTGGCGCCCCTGATGAATGCAATCGCGGTATCCATGCCCTCAAGTGCAAACGGTGTAAGTACGTAGATGACCAGTGCCGGAGCCAGGTAAGCAAGGCGGTTCGGAGCGCCCTGACGGAGAATGGCGTCATCCCATTTGGTTTTGGATCTCGTTATGACATAGGTGAGTGACGTCAGAATGTATCGTTTTGCGACAAAATTAACGGTCAAACTCAGTAGCAAGACTGCCAATGCGGCAATTCCGCGTGCGAAATAGAATACGAGATATTCACTGGCACCTTGACCCTGTAGCCAGGTCTGTAAAAATTCCAACATAGGACTATTAGTAACCGTAATGGGAATTGTGCAGTATAGACCTTATGACCGGAACGCTCTAAGGGATTTGCATAATATACTGGGGCGGTTGTTACAGTTCAGGGCATGACATTCAAGGCTTTCTGTCAGGGATGCAGGCACGCTTCGGGCCTCGATCTGTAAACGCCTGATGTCCCCGGTAAACAAAACAATACGAAACACTTTGCAACAATCCATTTTCTGCCAATTTGATAAGCTGTGCGCTAAGATAATGAAACCCGGTCATTTCTTTGTACCGGGAAATCGAGCATATAGTAAAACGGGAGAGAAATAATGAGCATGATGTCCGAGTTTAAAAGTTTCGCAATGCGTGGAAATGTTATAGATATGGCTGTTGGTATCGTGATCGGCGGTGCCTTCGGAAAAATTGTGTCATCATTTGTGAACGACGTTTTGATGCCGCCAATTGGTATGATGATGGGGGGTGTTGATTTCGGTGACCTGGCGGTTGTGTTGAAGGAAGCTTCCGGAGATGTTGCCGCTGTAACACTCAATTACGGCTCGTTCATTCAGACCGTTGTCGACTTCCTTATCATTGCCTTTGCTATCTTTATGGTTGTTAAAGCAATGAATAACATGAAGAAAAAAGAAGAGGCAGCACCTGCAGCACCACCGAAGCCTTCGGCTGAAGTCGAGTTGCTGACAGAGATCCGGGATTCACTCAAAAAATAGCAAGTCAGTGGCTCTTTTTTGATTTGTTAAGATAATAGTAGGCCCTGGAAGTTCTTCCAGGGCCTTTTTTCTGTGTTCCGGTAACAGGTCGTGTTGTGACTAGGGCGTACTGAACTCTAAAGCATCATCGCAACGCTGTTTTGTAAGGTAACAAGGGTTTCCAATCTTGGTACGGTCATTGATGCTACATACTTCCTTACCGTTTTTTGTCTTTGTAACCGCCAGTAGTTTTGGTGGTCGAAACGCCTCCAGGTAGTAAATGCATTGTTCCCAGTTGTCGCCTTCAGGCAAGTCGACAACCTGAATATTCTCCTCACCGTAGCGGCAGTGTGCGTATTCTAAAAATTCCGTCTCACCCTGTTTGTATGAACAAGCCATAACCGAGCCCGCACCTGCCATCAGCAAGCTTGCCATTGTGAGTTGAAGGATTCTTCTGCTCATTTCCGTTACTCCATTTGCAGACGCTCTGTTCACAGCTGGCGCTTATGGTGAACCGGATTTGCGACGCAAATCTCGTGGAGCGTCATAATCAGTTCAACACATTAGCTGGATTAGCGGAATGATTTAGGTCAACGAACGGTGTTTAATGGTCCAAAAGCGGGCCAAATAGCACCGATCTTTCACAAAGCCGGCCGGGTTAGTCCGGGGGTGTAAGGGTGCCTTCGGACAAGTGCAGCGTCATGTTGTTTTCTACTATCTGCTGACAAGCCAGCCTGTAACCTTTTTCACGGAGTCGTTTAGGTACCAGGAGGAGGTCAATACCACTGGCGTCGGGTAAATCGGTAACTTCAAACCTTACCCTGCACTTGCCACACTCACCGCCGCCACCGCAGATGGACGGTAAGCTGACACCATGAGTCGCAAGCGAAAGAAACAGGTTGCTTCCTCTTCTGAGCACCACCTTTCGTGGACCGGTGACCCCGGGCTCGAACAATGTGATGACCACGTCATCACGTTTTCCCGGAAAACGCAGAAAGAAAAAATCATGACGATTGAAGCTACCAAATAACAGTAAAAAACCACTGAGTCCAAGCCAGATTGCAACCAACGCCACGGTAATGATCAGGGGATTATTGAAGTCCTTGTGGCCGGCGTAGTCCATGATATGAAGCATCCAAAAGAAATCCCGAACACGCCAATAACTGTTTCGTCTTTCGAGTATTTTCCCGGTTGATATAGAGATGTAAATGGCAGTGTTGGCCTTGTCTGAAAAATTAACCCTCCAATATGCACCGCTGTGGTTACGGGTTTCCATGTCGGGGGCCATGCCCCGTTCGACGGATATAACTTCACCATCGCCATTGAAGTCCTGGCTGGCCAATTTCTGTGCATCAAAACTCTCGAACGTGACAAGGGAGCCATCAATGCCACTAACCAGGTGTTCCCCGTCGGAGTGCCTGATAAGGTAAACCGGTATACCATGCTGAATTGTCAAATCAATACTAAGGGCGTCTTTCAAGTACTCGGTTGGAAGCTCTGCGGGTTCCAGCAATGCAGTTGGCCCAATATATTGAGGTTCAGTCACAACGGGAGACGCCCACTGCCGGCCGTTGACTTTGACGGGATCGAGCAGACTGATGACAAGACCGCTAAGTAACCAGAGCAGCACTTGTATTCCGATAAACAGACCTACCCACTTGTGCAGTTTCTTTAGCAACAGCATCAGATGACAACGTTCCCTTTTTTTCTGCGGCGACCGCTGAAACTGTAAAACAGCAGCCAGAGACCGGTAACGGCAAAAGTCAGGCCGGTAAATTGAGCAAAGATGAGAAGCCGGTTGTGTGCATCTGAGCGGTCTTCGTAATCCATGATGTGCAAGGCCCAAAGGAAATCGAAAATTCGCCAATACTGATGACGCCGCGTGGCCAGCGAGCCGTTATAAGGGTCGATATAAAAACTGGTTGAAAAGCGGTCATCGAAGTCAACTCGCCACAATGGCAGGCGCCGGGTCTGAATCTCCATTGGCGGATTTGAAGAGATCAATGTTGCATTGCTTATCTGTGCCTCACCGGCATAGTGATACCTGGCAATCTCCCTGGCGGTATTTTCATCCAACGGCAACTTAACCGCACCGGTCTGCGGGTCAACCAGGTAACGATGATCAACTGTCGTGACTGTATAGAAGGTCTTGCCCATAACCGGTCTGAGGCTGATTTTGGTTGCGTCCTGGTACTGTGCCCTGAGGCTGGCAATGTCATGCGCTGATTTGCCTGGAACAAGAAGCGGTTGCTGCGTGTTTTTAACCAGCGTATCGCCGTGGATAAAATCAATATCCACAACCACCATGTACAAGCCGGTGGCCAGCCAGATCAGAACTTGAAGTCCGACAAGCAGTCCTAGCCACTTGTGCAGAGTCCGGGCAACAACGGGAGGCTTGAGAAAAGGCACGATGTTTTACTGATGCTTTGCGAAGCGGAACAATCGTAATCGATTGGCATTACTAACCACCGTGACCGATGAAAACGCCATCGCAGTACCGGCGATGATCGGGTTCAGCAGCAGACCGGTCAGCGGATAAAGCAGACCGGCGGCGATGGGGATACCCACCGAGTTATAAACGAATGCACCAAACAGGTTTTGCCGGATATTGCGCATCGTTGCACGGGATATCTCAATGGCATCAGCCACACCATGCAGAGAACCGCGCATCAGTGTGATATCAGCACTTTCGATGGCGACATCAGTGCCTGTGCCGATCGCAAAACCCACATGGGCAAGTGCCAGTGCCGGGGCGTCATTGATGCCGTCACCGACCATGCCGACCCGTTCGCCCTGTTTCTGCAGGATCTCGATTTGATCCTTCTTATCCTGTGGTAATACTTCAGCGCGGATTTGAGTGATACCGACCTGGCGCGCAACGGCCTGGGCTGTTTTCCTGTTATCGCCGGTTAGCATGACCACATTGAGACCATCGGCCTGCAAGCGCTTAATGGCCTCTGCAGATTCCGGCTTGATCGGATCAGCAACAGCGAAAATGGCAGTGAGTCGTCCACCTACAGCCAGGAACATGGCTGTCCAGGCATTCTCTGCCATACGTTCGCTGCTTGCCAATGCTTCGGCGTTTAGAGATACACCGGTGTTGTCCATGAGTTTTTTGTTGCCGAGTAACAATTGGCTGGAATCAATCTGTCCCTTGATTCCCTGTCCGGCGATAGCTTCAAAGGTGTCGACACCTAAAAGGTCCAACTTCTGTTGTTTGGCGGCATCGAGAAATGCCTGCGCGAGCGGATGTTCAGAGCCGGCTTCCAGGCTTGCTGCTATTGCCAACAACTCGTTTTGTGCTTGATCACTAAAGGCATCAATTTCGATTATCCCCGGTTTTCCTGCGGTGATGGTGCCGGTTTTATCCAGCACCATGGTGGTCAACTGGCTGGCGGTCTGTAAAGCCTCACCGTTACGGATCAACATACCTGCCTCAGCCGCTTTGCCAATGCCGACCATGACCGACATCGGTGTTGCCAGGCCAAGTGCACAGGGACAGGCAATAATGAGGACTGTCACAGAGGTAACAATGGCGTAAACAGCGCGGGGTTCAGGCCCGATACTGAACCATATCAATGCTGACAAAACGGCAATTATCATTACCACCGGTACAAATATCGCGGCAATGGAATCAGCCAGTTTGCCGATGGGTGGTTTGGTATTCTGGGCCTGGCGAACCATTTTTATGATACGGGCCAGCGCTGTCTCGGAACCGACATGGGTGGCTCGATACAGGATGCTTCCTGTTTTATTCAGTGTGCCGGCGGAGACCTCGTCACCACTGTTCTTGGAGACTGGAACCGGTTCGCCAGTGAGCATGGATTCGTCAATATTTGTCTGGCCCTGTTCCACTACGCCATCAACTGCAATTTGCTCGCCGGGACGAACACGCACGAGGTCGCCTTTGACAACGGCTCCTATGGCCACATCAATTTCTTCACCGTCACGCACGACCCGCGCTGTTTTTTGCTGTAAGTCCAACAGGCGACGGATCGCCTGAGTTGTTCTACCACGAGCTTTTTGCTCCAGCGCCTGTCCAAGGTTAACCATACCGATGATGATTACGGCGGCTTCAAAATATACGTGGCGGGCAATTTCTGGAACCAGCGCAGGAAACAGTACGATGATAGTGGAATAAAACCAGGCAGTTCCTGTGCCCAGTGCAATCAGAGTATCCATGGTAGCCGAGCGGGATTTTAAAGACTGATATGCCCCGATGAAAAAATGCCGGCCCGTGTAATACATGATCCCGCCGGTGAGTATGGCAATCAATAACCAGGCAGCATGATTCAGGTTCCACCCACTGTAGATCGCAGGTGCATACATACCGTAAAACATCAGTAACACACCACTGCCCAGCGCCAGTGCAGTTTTGAGTATCAGGCTGCGAAAGTTTGCCTGGTTGGCCTGATCGGTTTCCTCCAGTGATTGAATCGGGTCAACCACTGCTTCAAACCCGGCACCAGCTACCGCTGCCACCAGGACATCACTACTGACGGTGCAGTCAACATTGACCTCACGACTGGCGAGATTGACACTCACATCAATCACGCCGGGGGTTTCCCTCAGGGCTTTTTCAATGGGTCGTTGACAGGATGCGCAGTGCATTCCGTCGATTTTCAGCAAAGTTGACGCGCTTCTTGATTTGGTCACTCGTCGATCCAGTGACTCAGGTCGCGGTCAAGTAATTGGGATAAATGCCGGATATCTGGCCGCAGCGTTTCACTCACAATGTCAACCATCTGCGGCGTCAGGGGAGTCGGGGACTTAGGAACCTTGTTCAACCGGGTGAGACGTTTGACAAAGCTCATCTTCTTGGTGCCATCCGGATTATATTTGCGTGCTCTCTGCTGCAGCGTATCGACTATCTTTCCATCACTGGTTGCCGGTACAAATAGTATTTGCTGCAACCAGCGATAACGGTACATCTGGCTCTCGTACCTACGCTCGAATTCTGTCTGGCCATCGAAGTCGACGTTAAGAAATTCCAGAATGCGCTTGTATTCCCCAAGCGTGTTGCTGACGAAATCATCGAACACGATAACGTGGGTCTGCTCGCGTCCGGCAATTTTGTACAGCTGCTCGATCTGCGCCCCAAAACTTGCAACCTCGCTGTAAAACAGCACTCGCGGTTCGAGGCAGCGCTTTGGAAGCTGCTCGCCTCTTTTACGCGCCGATTCGAGTTCCCAGGCTTCTGCAAAGTCAGCCTTGTCCTCCTGAAGCAGAAACTGCATACGTAAATGATAGGACGGCAACATTCTGAGCGGATTACGTACCAGTACCATGAATCGCGCTTTAGGGTTGAAATGAAGAATGTGTTCTATTGCCTCAGGTGCATAAAGATAAGACACCGACCCTTCACCCAGCGCCCGGTGTGAAGGCGTAGCATGAGCGAAACAGCGATCGAGATAATCCCTGTTGAGTTCCTCTGTATCAGGGATATAGCGGGTTTTTGTGAAGTAATGGGGCTCCTTCGGTCTCGAAAAACAAATTTGAGGATTGCGGGTAAGGTAGCGGCTGAGGGCTGTTGTACCACAGCGGGGAGCGCCGACCAGGAAAAAATCAGGAAACCTTTTGGATTCGGATTGGTTCAAAATATCACCTGACATACGGTAGTATGCAATCAATAAAATCGTTTACACCTCTGACCTGAAAGATCTCTTGTTAAGCACCCATTCCTGTCAGTACCAGCACCCTTCATAAAGGGTTACACTGGGCTATGATAGCAAACCCGGTCGTGCCCAGGCAGTTCTCTGATTGCTGATGATCTGAATCACAAATACTTGTAATGGTGAATAAAAAATTATATGTTCGCTAAATTAAACCTGTGTAAATTATCCTGCAAAACAACCCATTGGAACAATTAATGACTCGTACGCCCTTCTTGCAACTGACTTGTACTGTAATTGTGCTTCTTTCTTTCTATTGGAACCCCGCGTTGGCTTCAACGGAACCTGATGTGAACAAAGGGTCACAACAAACCTTGCAAATTGATATGGGAAGCTTCACGCCTGACCAGTCGGACTGGTCCCAAAAGCAAATAGCCAAATATGAAAAGAAAAAGAATACAGGCGACTTACCTCTTGCCATGCTAAAAATTGAACGACTGAATCTCGAGGCACCCGTCTATCTTGGCACGGACAGGATCACTCTCGACAGGGGCCTCGGCATAATCGAGAGTACAGCGTATCTTGGCGAAGTCGGTAACATTGGCATATCCGGTCATCGCGATGGCTTTTTCCGGCCGCTCAAGGACATCAAGCTGGGTGACACGATTGAAATTCTGACACCAACCGGCGTCGAAGAATTTGAAGTTTCTGATATCACCATTGTTGATGCGCTTGAAGTAAGCGTGCTGGACCCTACCGACACAACGGTACTGACGCTAATTACATGTCACCCGTTTTATTATCAGGGTTACGCCCCGGACCGTTATATTGTTCGTGCTATCCCGGTCGGTAGCGACGCAAATGCTTTCATTTTTCCGCCGGAAAATGCCACACACACCTTTGAGTAGCACCATTTACTCGCATAAATACGTCAAGTAATATACTTGAAGTAACAGCCGAACTGCATTAATGTTCAAGGTTCGAAGATTTGAATTCAACCAGAGGGATATACCAAAATGAAATTAATTAAAACTTTAATCGTAGCCAGCGCATTCTGTGCAGTATCTGCATATGCGCTTGATCCGGTCAGGACAGACATGTCCTGTGAGCAAATGGGTGAAAAATATGCCGTGACAGAAGCAGCAAAAGAACGATTTGCTGACCTCGTTGGCACATGTGAAGGAATTTATGAGATCAATGGTGCTTTATATGCACGCGCAGAAGCCATTATCCGTAATGTCAGGGGCCGTGTAGTTCGTCTGTATCTGCCTGCTACTGACCACACTTTCCAGGTAACTGCTGAAAGAGACGGCCGTGTATGGGTTGGAGACCAGAAAATGCGCATCGGCGACATGGGCCGTGGCGACAGAATTGGTATCTACCTGTCTATCGACAAGTTTGCTGAAGAAAAAGTTGACGAGATCGTTATGGCTAGCGCTGATGAAGTTACCCCTGATGCAGTCGAAGTTGAAGTTGTAACCGTTGAGATCGAAGAAGTTGAAGCATTGCCAACAACTGGCTAATTCAGCTTTACCAAACTGGTTATTGAACTAGAATTTTTCAATAACTAGTCTGAGAAAACAGAAACCCCTGTCGTTTTCGAATGGCAGGGGTTTTTTTATGAAAAAACAGGAATCCCCAAAATTCCTGATCTTCTATTGGAAACAAACATCCACTGTAAGGATGGGGCTTTCACCCTGATTGGCTTTACTCACTTCCTTGCACCTCGGCTCTGGTGCTAAGCTTAAGCTCTTGCAACGGAGGATATTCCTTTGATAACAAAAAAAATCTTTAGCGCCGTTCTTATCCTGATGTTAAACACGGTAGCGTATACCCAGGACGTGGTGACACAAGAGTCGCAACAGACCGTGGAAGTCACGACAGAGACTTCCAGCCAGGCTGTTACGATTCCCGACAGCATAGAGCAGGTTGACCTGTTTGCCCGTGATACTTATCGCGTCGATACCATCATCTGCCCGTTCAAGGGCGATATTGACTACAAGCCCGGTGAAATCGAATGTGGCCTGCTGCAGGTGCCGGAGAACCGTGAAGATCCAGGTTCACGCTTTATCGAACTCCACTTCATCAAGATGAACTCACGTTGGGACAAGGAGCATGAAGAATCCGGCGGCGACTATGCCGAAGATGAAGATGACCATGGAATCCCGGCAGGAAAACGCGATGACCCGGTCATCTACCTGACGGGCGGACCGGGTGCCAAGGCCACCTATTACGTGGGCCGGTTCAAGGACCACACGCTTCTTGATCATCGGGACCTATACATCCTCGAGCAACGGGGCATCGGTTTTTCGGGTGATTTCTGCCAGTTTTATGGACGCCGTAATCCTGCAGATGAAGAAGTGGAAACATTTGAACAAAACCTGACGCTTCCCCATGGTGATACCACCGATTGCGCGAACAATGCCCGAGCAGCGGGTGTCGACCTGAGTGGTTACAACACCATTGAAAATGCCCGGGACTTAAAGGCGCTGCGTCGGGCGCTGGGGTTTGAGCAATGGAATGTCTGGGGTATTTCATACGGAACGATTCTTGGTCAGGCATATATAAAGGAAGACCCGGAAGGTATTCTCGCGATCGTGCTGGATGCCAACATGCCGTTGGAAATTCGCGATACTGAAGAGTACTGGCGTGTCGTGCACTGGTATGAGCGTGATTTACAGAAACTCCAGGAAATCTGCCAGCGACAAGCGGATTGTGCAAAACGGTACCCGGATATTCCCGGACGCCTGCGTGAGGCAATCCTGTCCGTGGTTGATAACCCTATCGAAGTTGAAGTCAAAGATACCGAGCTCTTTCCCTCCGGCAAGGCCCGGTTTTTCCAGGACATCGTGGCATTTCTGCCCTTCATCTTCCTCTACGAGCAGGCCAGTTATCCCGGCCTGCCCGGCATGATTTATGCCTGGGCCGATGCAGTGGAGCGCCGTGACCCGGCATTTTTCAAGGCGTTGGCATCTGCAGCTGGAGGTGGTGGTTTCGGAGACGGCAGCCAGGGTATGCATAACGCCATTTTCTGTATCGATGGCGATTCAGAAGCGCAGGCAAGGGCGGGCAAAAAGGATCTTGAGGAGTATCCGGTTCTGGGTGCTGCTATCGGCTCTCATGAGTCGTACGATCGCAGTGTTGCCTTGTGTGATGAACTCGGTATGCTGCAACGGCCCGCTGAAGACTATGCTGCGGTTCAAACGGATTTGCCCGCGTTGATAGTTGAAGGTGATATGGATCCGATCACCCCTCCAGCCAATGCCAAGGCAATTTTGCCTGGCTTTGAGAATGCGACTTACGTGGAATTTCCGTTTGCCGGTCATGGTCCTACCAGGTCGGTGGAGTGCGCCGGTCACATGCTCAACAAATTCTACGACAGCCCCACGACAGAACCTGACCTGAGTTGTGTAGAAGAAATGGAAGAACCAGAAATGTGGGCGCCGATGTACGTCACGACTATCGCGCCAAAGCTGGCGGGTATGATGATTGAAGATAAAAAGTCTTTGTTGATTCCCGGTGCCTGGTTTGGTCTGTCCACACTGATATCGCTTATCGCATTCCTTAATCTTACTTTTGCACCCATCGGTCGGCTCATTGATGGAAAACGTGCCGCTGACGCTTCCGGCGCACGGTTCTTCGCCTGGCTGGCAGCCACATTGTCGGTGGTCGCACTGTGTATATTCGGTGCTGCTTTTGCGGCCACTGCTGAAGCCTCGGAGATGCTGCTGATTTTCGGTTTGCCACCGTGGGCCGGTTTCGGCGCCTGGAGCGGCTTGATTGCAGGTATTTTTGGCCTGGTTACGCTAGTCAAAACTCAGCGCGCGCATATGAATAAACGACTACCTTTTGGCACGATGCTGGGTCTCTCATTAACCGGCATTGCAGTTGTGGCGTTGAGCGCTTTCCTGTTCATCTGGGGGCTTGGTCCGTTCTAGAAAAGCGATCACTGTTGACACACTTAATCTAACAGTCTGCTACGACAGTGCTGTTTATTGGGGGATGCCATTGGCTCCCCCTCAACCTATTTAGGTTTGCCATTGCGACGGCCGCGAAACCACAAGACCAGGCCGCTGATCGAAAGAAAACCCAGGGCGAGGGCTAACAGGTCGTAAACAAGAACACCGATTGTGCCGAATATACGCCCACTATGAAGGTCCAGCAGCAGCCGCTCCAGGCTCGGACCTTCGCCGCGATACGATGCTGTGACAGCCTCTTGAAGGTCATCAGGTGCAGCCTCTGAAGTCACCCATAGCGGGCCAGCGCTGGAATCGTCGGCTTGCCGCCAGTTCAGCAATTGAGTATCAGCCTGCCAAAGCTGACCCGCTGATTTAACCGATACAATCGTGTTGTCGTACAGACCAATTGACTCAATCGGTGCCGCTCCAATGGGTACCCATGGAATTCTTTCGATCAGGTTCCCATCATGATCAAGCAGCAGCAGTTCGTTGCTACCTGCGGCAATCAAAATCTCGCCATTGAAAACCGCACCAACGCCATCTGAAATGGTCGCAACAGGCTTTTCATTGAGATACAACTGTGAACCGGCAAAACTCAGCCAGTCATCACCAACAGCGAAGCTATGGATTTTCTCCGGTTTGCCAAGTCCGTACCAGTCGAGCAAAAAAGACTGCGATACATGACGTTGATCAAGTCCGAGTCCATTTGAGTGGTTGATTGCCAGGCCACTGAGGACCATGAACAAAACGAAGATTGAGGCGCCGGCACCAAGCGAGCGATGGAGGCGGCGCGCCTTTGATGACTTCAGCTTTTTAAGATTCATTACTACAGTTGCTTTCGGTATGTAGAAAAAGAGCCATTGTCGCCAGGCGGGTCAGGGATTGTACAGATAATGTTGCTCCCGAAATACCATCAATTCTAACGTTGAGTCTGTTGTTATCTTCCAGTTCAGCATTTACAAATTGATCGGTAAAAGCAGGTGTTGCAACCTCACCGCCCCGATTTTCACGATAAGTCATCACCCTTAGATTCTTGATGTAATTGTTTTCGACGATTATACCCACGGTGATGGGTAGCTCTTTACCAATTTCATTAAGAACCCAGGCGGAACGCCCTGCCTGACACCAATAGCGCAGACGCAGAGCGGCGTAATCATGACCAAGTAGCTGCCGGACAGTTGATTTTCTGTCACCGCTGAGCCAGAGGAGATTTGGCTCAGGCGGTGAATCTACGAATGCACGGGTGAGGAACTCCAACTCGGTTTCATAAACCGTATCAGCGTAAACCAGTGCCGGCAACGACAGGGTCAGGACCAGTACAACAAAACTCTTTCTCCAGGCTTTCAGCATCCTTTAAAAACTGTAGCCCAGACCAATGTCAAACCCGGTGAAATCTCTGCCGTTCTGGCTATCCAGGTTATGATTGCGATCCCGGTAATCGAACTTGATCACGACATTTTTAGCAGGCCACCAGTTTAGTCCTACTTGCCACTGGTCGAATTTATCCTGGGAGCGGGCAGCATCGATATCTTCATAACGTGCGTAGAATCCGACCTTTTCGTTCAGACGGTAGCTGGGTTCTATGTACCAGCCGGTTTGTGTATCGGCATCGGCAGCTTCCACCGCATCACCTGAGAAATCCCAGCGGGAGTAGAGTGCGCGCAGGCCAAAGCCGTTGCGTTGGTAATCGACATGAGCTTCTACCAGGGTGCCGCTGTCCAGGCCGTCGTTTGAAACCTGGGATGGGTCAAACTGGTATTGGACAGTGACTGCCGCTTGCAGGCCGGGGATTCCGAGGTAGCGTAGACGTCCGGTTATCGCGCCATCGCTGGCGACTGCCTTGGCTACTTTTTGGCGTCCACTGCGGACTCTGAATGCATTGCTGCCAGTGGTTGACATTTCTAAACCGGAGGTAAACGCCAGATCATAATTCCAACCGGAACCCCAGCGGCCATTGAGCCCTGCACCACCTTCCCACCAGGTGCTGGGTACAATGATGCTCTCTACATCATTACGTTCCACACCGTAAAAGGTATCCGGTTCATGGGTCTCATTAAGGATACCCACGGGAAGCAGGAATAAACCTGCCTTGGCGTACAGGTCCTGACGCAGGTCAAACTCGATAAATGCCTGCTCAATTTCCACTTCGCCTGGCGTGTCTCCGCCGGTGTCCGCGACAAAGGCATGCTCGACTTCAACTTCTGAGTAAAACCGTGTCCTGTCATTGAACTGATGACCGAAAAACAGCACAAAACGGTGCAGGTCGAGCATTTCAACATCTTTGGAAGGATCATTGGCACTCAGGTTGTTGTAATGAAGTTCGCCATATCCTCCAATGGTCGTTCTGCTGGCTTCCACGACCTGTGGAGGGGCGGACTCCATCACTTCGGCAACTGCCTCGACCTTGGCGTCGGTCTCATCGGTTTGATCTTTTGTTTGTGCAAGCTCCAGTTTTAATTCATCAATCTGTTGCTGCATGGATTCGAGCCTGGCCAGCAGCTCGGCGTTACTCACCTCGGCCTGAACGGTTGTTGTGCAGAGTGCCAGGACCAGTGCAGTTGTGATTAACATCATCCCTGGTTTATTTGTGAATCTCATTTTAATTGCCTTTTAAGTGGTCTGAAAATTCGATTTGAGGATCGTAATGCAAATGAGAATGATTCACAATAACATTTACAAGTGAATAAATACTTAATTGATCCAGGTCAGGTAAATAATTGAAATCTTCTGTAAAGAAGACTCTCCAGGCTAAGAATTAAGCCAAATGTGACTGGAGAAGTGACCCTGTTATCGGTGAGGTGTAAGTGCGGGAGGTCAGGAATAAGTAACAAACAACCGGTTAGTCAGATTTGCTTCCGTTTAGCTAAGACTCAGATATCACGTACCGGCACAACCAGTACCGGTAGTTTTGATTTGCGAATAATACCGGCTGAGTAACTGCCAATCAGCACATCGTAGACAGCACCATGTCCATGGGTTCCGATGACGATTAAACCGGCCCCCAGAATATCAGCTTCTTTCAGTGTGGCTTCAACGCCGGAACCGCAAACCAATAAAGCCGAAGCATCCAGCCCGTCATCCAGCAACTTGTTGGCCAACGCTTGTACGCGACCCTGCTCCAAGGGAAATTGTTTGGCTACCTTTCTTCGCCTGGTTTCAGGGTCACCTTCAGGACAGACAAAATCCGCCTCGGCTTCCACGGCATGCAAAATATGCATACTTACCCCTGTGAGTTCTGCGATACCGCGAGCGGCCTCGACAACTGCATCGGTTGCAGGTGACAGATCGACAGCGACTAATATATTCAAGGGTAACCTCCAGCCGTTATGCAGGCAGCATTAGCGAAGCACGAAGTCATAGAACTAATCGGTAGAGCAACCGGTATTGCTTCTGGCCAGCCAGGACTTTCCGGAGACCATTGACCTCGTTCTTCCTTGTGACAATAAGATTTTAGCCCCGGAACAGGTGTTTACTCAAGTGTCTTCATGGCCTGTACACCGGGCGAATTCCCCAGTTAAGACGAGCTTTCTTCACCGCCGGGTATCCGGCCTGCTCGGTTTACCGCTGCCACGCAACAGGTCACCGCAATACATGACTTTGGTCACAACCAATTGAGAGTTTAAGGCTCTAATCTCCTTACAAGAAAAGTGGATTGGTAACGTTCGCAGTACTTAAAGCGTCCAATCTGGAAATAGAGAAAATCGTAGGGAGTAGTAAAGGGCGATGAGTATTACTGAACGAGCCGTTAAAAATCCTGCCGGTGTCGCAGTGGCAGTGGCTATTATTACCTTGTTTGGCTTGTTCAGCCTAAAAGGACTTCCGGTACAGCTTTTTCCTGAAATCGATCTGCCACAAATCAGTGTCTTTGCAGGTTGGCGTGCGGCCTCACCGCAAGAGGTTGAGTCTGAAATTCTCGATCCCATGGAAGAGGTTTTACAGGGCATGCCGGGTATGGAGGTCATGTCTTCAAATGCATTCAACGGCGGTTCCTGGATCAACATGGAATTCACGCTGGGTACCGATATGCAGGCCACATTGATGGAAGTTATTGGCAGGCTGAACCGTCTGCCATCAATGCCTGCTGACTCTGATCCGCCGGTTGTCAACTTGGGTGGAGGCGGAGGTGGTGCCAACCAGGCATTAAGCTGGTTCTTTGTACAGTTACTGCCCGGAACTGAGGGCAGCATCGAAGATTATAGTCAGTTCATCATGGACACGGTGAAGCCGAAACTTGAATCCATCGATGGTGTGGCCGGTGTTGAAATTAATGCGGGTGCACCTGAAGAACTGCAGATCACTATCGATCCCTACAGGGCCGCGGAATACGGCATTGAACTGGGATCAGTGGCTGCACGGGCCAGTCGCTCTACCGACGTTTCAGGTGGTTTTGTAGACGTCGGCCGACGTCAGTACACACTGCGTTTTGAGGGTCGCTACGATCCATTGCAATTCAAGGACCTGATACTGGAATGGCGGGAAGGACGGCCGATCCGGTTGGGTGATATCGCCGATGTACAGGTCGCACGTGGAAAGAAAACCCAAATAGCCATCCAGAACGGCAATCCTGCCATGAGCCTGAGAGTCGACCGGGCCAATGGTGCGAACGTACTGGGCACCCTGACACTGGTTAAAGAGGCTGTTGCCGAGTTACGTGAAGGTCCGCTGGCCGGTGCTGGTCTTGATATTCAACAGTCATTTGATGCCTCAGTATTTATTAAGCGGGCAGTCAACATGGTGACCAGTAACCTGTTGCTGGGAATATTATTTGCGGTTGGTGTTCTGTGGCTATTCCTGCGCGATACCCGTGCAACCATACTAATTGCCACTGCCATACCGATTTCCTTATTGTCTACATTTATCGTGCTCGATCTGACCGGGCGCAGCCTGAATGTCATTTCGCTGGCAGGGTTGGCTTTCGCGGTGGGTATGGTTCTGGATGCAGCTATTGTCGTTTCGGAAAACATACTGCGTCTTCGTGAGCGTGGAGAAACCCCGTCACTCGCTGCTCTTGCAGGGACCAGCCAGGTCCAGGGTGCCCTGCTTGCATCCACCGCCACAACCGTGGCCATTTTCCTGCCGGTATTGTTTCTTGAGGACGTGGAAGGACAATTATTTGCGGACCTTGCTTTGACCATATCAATCGCGGTGGTTATTTCACTGGTAGTGGCATTGACCATTCTCCCCACGGTAGCCGGAAGCTGGCTGAAACCGAAGAAGCTGGGCAAGGCTCAGTCGCAGACCTGGTCACGGCTGGCCCATTCATTGATGAAGGTCAGCGCAACCGGAAAACGCCGGTTCGTATTGATAGTTAGCCTGGTATCTGCCCCGCTGCTTGCAACCTGGTTGCTTTTCCCGCAAATGGATTACCTGCCACCGGTGAAGCGCGACGCGGTTGATGCCTTTTTGCAGTTTCCTCCCGGCTCAAATATTGAGACCAATGAAAAAGAAATTATCAGCAAACTGGTCGATCGTCTCCAGCCGTATATGGATGGTGTTAAAGAGCCGGCCCTGAAGAACTATTACATCCTGACCTGGCCGGGCGGCGGTACCATCGGTGCACGGGCACTGGATCAGAGCCGGGTAGGTGATTTACTTGAGATCGTCAGGAATGAAGTACTGGTAGATATTCCGGACTTCCAGGGCTTCGCGATGCAGGGCAACCTGTTTGGCGGCTTTGGCGGTGGTCGTGATATTTCCATGCACATACAGTCTGCTGACCAGGCTGGTTTGTATGCAGCGGCGGGCGAGGCCCAGTCTCAGTTAAGAGAGTCTTTTGAAGGCGCAAACGTCCAGACCTTTCCAAGCATAGAACTGGCTGAACCCGAACTTCGGGTGTTTCCTGATGATGCACGAATCAACGAAGTGGGTATGGATCGGCGTGGTGTTGCATCACTGGTCCGGACCCTCGGTAATGGCCTTTGGCTCGGTGAATATTTTAATGGTGAGAGCCGTATGGATATCATCATGCGTGCAGACGGCTGGGAAACTCCCGAGCAATTGTCTACGACTCCTATCATGACACCCAGCGGCGAAGTCGTTCCGTTGGGTGAACTGGTTGCAGTTGAACGGGCAACCGGTCCCGGCCAGGTACGCAGGGTCAATGGCAGGCGCACGGTAAGCGTCAACCTGAGTCCACCTGATAACGTTTCACTGGAAACTGCCATTGCGCAAATCAAAGCGGATGTCGAGCCCGGTCTGCGTGCAGTGTTGCCTGCCGACGGCTCGATTCAGTACGGCGGTAGTGCAGACAGCCTCACCGAGGCCATTCAGACCATGGGTCGAAATTTTATCATGGCCCTGTTTATCCTGTTTCTGCTAATGGCAGGTCTGTTCCGGTCACCCAAAGACAGCGCTCTTGTGATTATGACCATCCCGCTGGCAGGTGTTGGTGGCATTATCGCCATCCGCACTTTAAACCTGATCGTATTTCAGCCTATGGACCTGCTGACCATGATCGGCTTTATCATTTTGCTGGGCCTGGTGGTCAATAACGCGATTCTGCTGGTGGATCAGACCCGCCAGGCTGAACGCAAGGGAATGGGCCGGCATGAGGCCGTAGAAAATGCCTTACGAATCCGTTTGCGGCCGATCTTCATGAGTACGCTGACCAGCATTTTTGGCATGTTACCGCTGTTGCTCCTGCCTGGTGAAGGTAGCGTTATTTATCGCGGACTGGCGGCTTCGATCGTAGGCGGTATGAGCTTTAGCCTGATATTCACATTATTATTATTACCCTGCATGCTGCGTCTCGGCAAGGCAAAGCAGCTAGAAGTTATTGCACCGGAAACGGCGCACAGGACCACACTGGAATCCGTGGCCTGATCAAGGAGGTTGGAATGAATCGTTACACAAAAATTGCACTCGCTTTATGTCTGTTTCCCATGGTTGCATGGGCTGAGGATGCCGAGGAGAAGGCTCCGGCTTCACCCGTCATGGTGGAATCGGCCCAACGTGACACTTTTTCAGCAACCCTTTGGGTTTCCGGAACTGTTATTAGTCAAAATGACGCACGTATTGCCGCAGAAACCGATGGTCGTATCACCTGGGTGGCGGATGTTGGTTCCCGTATTGAACAGGGAGAAGCAATCGCACGTATCGACGCAGAGGACTTACGTCTGGATCTGGCCGATAGTGAAGCCCAGTTACTTAGTCTGAAATCACAGCTTAAGTATCGTGATAGCAGCTTGCAGCGCTTTCAAAAGCTCGCGGACAGCAATAATGCTGCAGCGACGCAACTTGATGAGGCGCAATCACAGCTGGATATGACCCGGCAGGAAATCAAGCGTGCAGAGGTAGCTATTGCACAGATAAAACGCCGTATCAGGCAAACAGAGGTGCTCGCACCGTTCCCCGGCATCGTCGTGGAAAGGGTGGTACAGATTGGTGAATTTGTTAACCGTGGCGCACAGGTTGCGCGCCTGGTGGATACCGAACACCGCGAAATCAGGGCACAGGCACCGCTTTCGGTGGCGGGCTGGATACGGGAAGGAATGCAGGTGTCAGTAGAGCATGGTAATCGTGAATCATTGAGCCCAGTCAGTTATGTCATTCCTGTTGGTGATGACCGCTCAAGAATGTTTGAGGTCCGCATTGCTGCCAATGATCCCGCGTGGATCATCGGAAGCCCGGTAAGGATAGCGCTGCCTAATAGTGAACCCCGCGAGTTGGTTGCGATTCCACGTGACGGACTGGTCTTACGTGGCAGCAATATTTATGTCATGCGGGTGAACAGTGATAACACAGTCGAAAAGATCACGGTAGAGACCGGAATTGGCCTGGGTGGCTTTGTTGAGGTCATTGGTAACGTGGAGCAAGGTGACCGGATTATTACCAGGGGTGGTGAACGCATCAAAGCCGGACAGGCGGTCACGATCGCTGAAGGATAGTACAAACAAACGGGGTCAGATCAGTTGATCTGGCCCCGTTACTCTGACCCAAAATTCAAGCCTATTGTGTTTGACGCCACAAATGCACCACCAGAGCGCCACTTAACAGGGAAACCATTGTCAGTATGGCGCACAGCATGATGTTGCCATATAGTCCATAGCCAATGGCAAACAGGGCGCTGTAAACTGCGATCGAGGCGAGAAGCACATTTAGCATCGCGACAGGCAAGTGGTCCTTTTCAGAGCTGCTTGCCAGGTCTTCACCATCGATATGGGCTTCCTGTTTAACTTTCTTCCAGCCACTGCCGCCGGGTTGCACCAGTCGTACAAAACTACGCAGGATTTTTGGATGGGTGGCCGGGGTTACAAGGGTGACGGTAAGCCAGCCAATAGTCGTCAACACAACACCGGCCAGTAGTTTTTGCCAGTCGCTCCATCCCGGCAGGTTGGCAAAGTTAAAGTACAGGGCGAAGACAAAGGAAATAACCATTGCCGATATCTCACTCCAGGCATTGATCCGCCACCAGAACCAACGCAGGATAAACAACAATCCGGTACCCGCACCGATGGTCAGAAGAATACTGAATGCCTGCAATGCATTCTGAAGGTAGAGAGCAAATGTGCAGGCAATAACCATAAGCAGTACGGTGGTTAGTCGGGCCGCTAACACCAGTTCCTTTTCGCTGGCCTCGGGTCGTATAAAGCGCCGGTAGAAATCATTCACAACGTAAGATGCACCCCAGTTGACCTGGCTGGACATGGTCGACATGTAGGCAGATATCAGCGATGCGATGACCAGCCCCAGCAGTCCATGGGGCAGGAATGTGAGCATGGCCGGGTAGGCCAGATCATGACCGATGACCGACTCGTTCATATCAGGAAAAGCCTGGCGCAGCGCGTCCAGGTCAGGAAATATCACGAGGGAGGCCAGTGCAACAACAATCCAGGGCCAGGGGCGGAGCGCGTAGTGACAGAACTGGAAGAATACCACAGCACCAATGGCGTGGTTTTCATTTTTGGCTGCCAGCATACGCTGGGCTACGTAGCCACCACCACCGGGCTCTGAGCCGGGATACCAGACACTCCACCATTGAACCGCAAGGGGAATAATGAAAACAGCCATCACCAGTTCGGTGTTGGAAAAGTCCGGCAGAATAGACAGTTTTCCAATGACATTCGGGTGAGCCAGTAATTCATTCAAGCCGCCAACCTCGGGGTGATTTACCGCAACAACGGCGGCCACCACGGCACCTGTCATGCTGACCACGAACAGGATCAAATCAGTGAGAATAACCCCCAGGAAACCACCGGCAGCGCTGAATATCGCGGTCACGACACCGGCGATCAGCACGGTTTGCAGTGGGGTAAGACC
>Ga0224504_10000116_pt1 | contig 32254 bp, 36 predicted proteins | sample SF_Oct11_sed_USG_3_FD_170160 | JGI IMG/M metagenome (GOLD analysis project Ga0224504, IMG submission 170160) | Sediment microbial communities from San Francisco Bay, California, United States - SF_Oct11_sed_USGS_24 | ecosystem: Environmental > Aquatic > Marine > Sediment | place: USA...
CATCCGAAATGGGACGCACACAGTTCTGCATCAGCTCGCTGTATTGCACTGACAGGCTATTTGGCAGGTATTTTATGTCTCTCATCGCGATGTAATTATACCGTAATTAGCACTAATTGCGGTATAAATATAAGTAGCTGTTATATAGATGTTATTTTGGATAGATTGCCTGTGAAGAGCTTAGTTCGGCCACAGCTATTGCAGTATTTATACCGCAACTTATGATACTCGAGGATAACGGGCCCTGGGCCGATCTGATCCCTGCCCTCCGAAGGCAGGGGGCACAGGTTCGCTCCGACGAGCGAAGCGAGGACAGGCCGAAGGCCCATCCTGTCGGGCGCGCCATTTTCCCCTGTTTTCCAATGAGTTATGACGCTAAATCCAATCATCCATTGGTAGGGTTTTGGAGTTGTGTGAGTTTTGCGTGGATGACCGGTCAGGACGCCAATGCCGCCAGCCGCTGCAACTTTTCCATGAGCACAGGCAGCCTTGCCTGGCTTCCGGCGTCTCCTGGGAGATGGCCCGGCAAGGCTTCTATAAAGAGCGGGTCGTCTACGAATTCGCGTAATCGATGGCAGACATGGCCTCTGATCTCCCGCTCGGAATCTGCGATCTCGTCTTCAAGTTCCGGCCGTCCATCCAAAACACAAACCACGTCCTCAAGATCGTGGCTCATCACGAAGTCATGGTCTCCCCGTCCTGAATAGGCTTCTAGCTTTGTCGCGAGAAAGTGAACAGGATCAATCAGTCTGATTTGTATGCCGCTGGGGAGTGCATATGACCTGGAGGAAGTGATCGCACTCTCATACCAGATATTTCCGAAACCGAGAATTCGCTCATTGGCGGGCATTACATCCAGCAGGATTCCGTGTCCGACCCAGCGACAGACAGGGGCGCCTTTCGACGAGTCCACTTCGAAGCCACGTTGGCGCAGCCGATTCTCAAGGTCGTGGTACTCGGCCGCTGTACCGATTTCTGCGAGAGTATCAACATCGCGTGTAGCTCGAACCGGAGGAGCTGCCGGGTCAGTAATGAGCAACGATGTCGCACATCCTCCCAGGAACACGAGTTCATCACACATCGGCCCGAGTGCCTGTGCGGCGATCTCGATGATTTCGAGGTTTGGATTCTGTGCCCTAAACATACTTGCCGAGCTTCTTTTTGAGTTCCTTCACCGCCGCTTGCCGTTCTCTTGCGCGGCCAGCTCGCAGCCCATCCGCAATGACCAGAAGTTCGTAGAGTTCAGAATCGCGCCGGGCCGCCTCGGGCGCCGATTTGTATATAGGTGCAAGCGACTCACCCCGCATATCACCGGATGGGTCCGGCCACACTATCGGCTCATCGCTGTCGAGGAACGACGCCGCGAATGGCGGCGCGCTTGTCAACGTAGCCATCCCTCTGCTTTTCGCACCTCGTTCAGGCACAAAGAAGTAGCGCATACCGTGAACCAGAAACTCCTCGAGGTTTCGGATGTGTACGCGTACTCGGTCCCCGGCTTCGTAAGCCAGATCTGACTTGATAGCTCTTTGGACGGCAGCGGGTACCTGCGAAGGACTCAGATCCAGATCAACCGCCAGCGAGCTATAGGTCCAGGGCTCATCACTGAGAGCGACGAGTTTCAGTAGGACGAGGACATCCTGCGACTTAAGGCTCATGGTTCCGTTCTATATTCGAGATTCCAGAATATAGAATAACGGATTGGCGCGGAACGAACAATCCCAGGCGAAAGAACTGTGTGAGATTTGTGTGACTGAGTGCTGCACGGTTGTGCAGAGTACTGCAATTGCAATGGACGTACCGCCAGTTAGCATCAATAATATCAATTAGTTACAAGCGAAATAGCGTACTCCGAAGGCAGGGGTCGTTCCGATAGATGCGGCGTGCCAATTGATTACCAAGGCGCACTGTGAGTACGGTTCGATCCGAGGCCGACGCAGTCGGCCGACGTGCGCCCCGAAGGGGTGACGAGCGTAGCGAGGAATCAACCCTGTCGGGCGCGCCATTTTTCCCTGGGTCCGTTCCGGGCAGATGGGTTACAGGTGATTCCGATCACATGGTTCACACCTCATGCCGGTGATATCGACAAAGTTCGACCTAAATATTAGGTGTTATAACCTAATAAATAGGTATAATCGCCCAATGTATCTATGGACTAAACGGGCAGATGGTAATGATCGAAATCTCTGAACGCCCCCTCGCTGGGCTATTTGGCAGTGAATCGGCCTACCAGGTTCTGATGTACCTCGAGAACTACGAAAACGGTTACGCGTCCCAAATCGCGAAGACTTACGGAACGTCACTAAACCAGATCCAGAATCAACTGTATAAATTTGAAGAACTGGGTCTATTAGTCAGCCGCAAAGAGGGAACAGCGCGGGTATTCTATTTCAAGCAAAGTCCGGTAACCGATGCATTAAGAGTATTCCTTCGCTCAATGCTTGAGCATCTGCCGAACGATACCGTTCAAAAATACTACCGTGATCGGCGGCGTCCGCGGCGTCACGGGAAGCGCTAGGCAATGCCATCGATCAGCAAGAAAACAACGCTCATCGAATTGGCAGCGATCGTCTCCGATGCGCTCGAGAATGCCGGGATAATCGCGACCTTATCGGGTGGAGCCGCCGTGTCGATTTACACCGACAATCGATATCAATCTGTGGATCTGGACTTCGTCACGACAGCGTTGGTTAAAGATCTGAAGATCGTTCTGGAGCCGCTTGGTTTTCAGCACTCAGGGCGGCCGAGACTCTCAGTATTCGAGCATCCTCATTCTGCCTGGTATCTGGAATTTCCGCCGGCACCTCTTAGCTTTGGTGGCACATACATAGATCCATCGGACTGCAAACTGATCGACACGGGGCTGGGTAGCCTCCGAATTATTGCGCCGACGCATTCGATAATGGATCGGCTCATCGCTGCCGCTGCGTGGCACGAGCCCCAGTCGCTTGAGCAAGCGTTGCTCGTCGCCGACTCACAGGCCGGAAAAATCGATTGGTCCCTACTCGACGAATGGGTTATTCGTGAGGGAATTAGCCGCGACAAAGAGGTCATGGAATTCTATAAAAGAATTGGCCGACGCCACCCGTAGGTTGAGCCGTTCGACGGTGTGAGATTTGTGTGACTGAGTGCTGCACGGTTGTGCAGAGTACTGCAATTGCAATGGACGTACCGCCAGTTAGTATTAATAATTTCAGTAGCTTACTATCGAAATAGCGTACTCCGAAGGCAGGGGTCGTTCCGATAGATGCGGCGTGCCAATTGATTACCAAGGCGCACTGTGAGTACGGTTCGATCCGAGGCGAGCGTAGTGAGCCGACAGACGCCGAAGGCGAGGCAGCGTAGCTGCCGGTCAATCCTGTCGGGCGCGCCATTTTCATCGTTTGAAGGCGCGTAACTAGTTGTTTGTTAGTAAACGACTGGAGACGCCCGCGGACTTCTCTTCTAAACGAATCACAGCCGAGCTCAACTCAGTCCGGCAAAATTCCGGCAGAGGCAATGACCTCCTCCCCCAAGAAATCGAAAGCTCGGTCTTGTGCCGGGTCAATATTGGGTGCAAATCAAAAGCCACTCTTCCCGGAGCGTCGAGCCTAGCACCTCTGCACTCTTGATAATCGGCCTATTCGGAATGGGATTGGCTTGGGTCATCAGCAGAATTTATAACCCATGAGCTTCGAGCGGCGGCTATGCGAAGGTGACCTCAAGCGGTTGTTCATATCTTTGCTTGGCTAACGCCCGCACTCGGCTAGAAAGAGCCGGTCGGCACCCTTGCATTCGTTCAGTTCACCTGAGGTCTGCGGAAAGAGGCCGGTCTTATATCCAAAAAGAGACTTTGGCGCTCCGCTACCCTACGGAAAACACCTATAGGGGCAGTGCCATTTCTGCGGCGTGTGACACGTTACGCCAATCTCAACGCCAATAATATGTCGAGATCATCAGCGGACTATTAGTCCAAAAAACTGATCATGAATCGGTTCACAGCGAAACACGATTATTAAGTTATGGGTTATTTTCCCATTCATAAAGACTGCTTAAGGAGTAATTAATAATGAAACAAATTCTGGTGGGTTTGGTAATTCTTGCTGTCAGCGGGATTGCATTTGCTGAGCCAGCGAAGGAACGCGGCGCTTATTTAGGGGCCGGACTTGCGGGAACGATGTTTGACGATGGTGGCGCTTTTGCCGGTTTTGATTTCGACGACTCGGATTCAGGTCTTGGCATTTTCGGCGGCTACAAGTTTCTAAAGCACTTCGCGGTCGAAGCTAGGTATAACGACTTCGGCACATTTACGCTTGAGGGGTTGGGCGTCGACGTTTCTTCATTGTCTGTCCATGCCGTTGGTATAATCCCGTTTGGCGACAGCGGCTGGGAGCTCTTCGGACAGCTCGGTTTGGGTACAGTTGAATTCGAGTTGGACGGTGTTTCGGAAGACGAAAGTGTTGGTTCAGCGGGCCTTGGCGTACGCTTTTCATGGCCCGGAAACTTCGCCGTCGCCGCGCAGCTGGATGCCTATGCCTATGAGGATACGTCCTTAGGTGCCTCATATGACGTAGGCGTTACCTCGACCATGATTTCCTTCCAGTACATCTTCTGATTCCAGAGAAAATCGGCTGCGAGTATTTACACGCGTCGCGCACGCAAAAAGGCCGCCTGAAAGGCGGCCTATTTTTGTCAGGAGGTCTGTGACGAATTCTCGCTAAATCCAGCGACCTTCCTTTCGAATATATACATGGAAGGAGGATCGAATTAGTATCAAAGACGGAGAGGCTGACTATCTATGCTGAAATCAGTAGCCGTTTTCTTACCGCGAAATTCGGGCGACCGCTTCAGGGAAGCGGAGCAGCCGATCACCGCACGCCCCATTTTTTTGGCGGTTAGAAACGTCTTTACAAATTCCGGCCCTATTAGTCAGTCTGGAGCAGTTTGGCTTTCTCATTCTCGTATTCAACTTCACTGATCGCACCGGCATCCAGAAGCTTTTTGAGCTTGCCCAAATCGTCATACTTTGACGAGCCGCTGGCTGAGTCAACCAATTCTATGCACTCGAACTGACTTACCTTCTCTAGTGCAAAAATTATCAACTCGCCTTTCCGCTGTCTGCCTTATACTTTGCACCGAGACAAAACCAGTGGCTGCTTGATGAAAGACTCGATGCGACTCAACACCGAGTGTCGGCTGATTCACCACGGTCAACTCACCGTCGAAGACAGCCCCTTCAAATTCTGATTCACTGTTGGCGGTCGACTGTATCGCGCCAGCATTCGAACATCCGACCAATATAACGAGGGAAGACGCAAGTAGCATATTAGTAAATCTCATCGTGTAGTCCCTTTCTTCATTCGCGATTCGAGCTTTCGCGTGATAATTGGCCGACTTCTCTGTCTTCTGGTTTTCGAGATCGATGCCGAAATCGGGCTAGGGACTTTTGACGCTGAATTGCGCAGAGAGAAATAGGTTTGGCTTATTGATGTGATTTTTCATAACCATTTCCTGAATCTTCGCCTAGATTGTATCGAAAAAGCCACTTGGTTACCGGGCTGAATCTAGAAGGCAACTCAGGCACAATCGGTTGGATGTTCAATCAAGCTGAGCAAGAGTCATGCGTATTGCATTCGTCTCCGCAAACCGTGAAATGCTGCCAGATGCCTGTATCCCGCTCGGGCTGCTCTACGTCTTGGCCGCGACACCTTCGCATCACGAAAAGAAGCTGATTGATCTTGCATTTGCCGAAGATGTGAATGACCTGATCGCCGATGAACTTCAGAAATTCAGGCCAGAGCTCGTCGCCATCGGCATCCGCAACATTCAGAACAACGATTATTCCGGGGTCTCCACGAATCTGGAGACGCTGAAAACACTGCTGGCGCACATTCGGGTGCACACAAATGCGCCAATCGTGTTGGGAGGCGCAGGGTTTTCGGTGATGCCCGCGGAGCTCATGGAAGTGCTAGGCGCTGATTATGGGATCTCAGGAGAAGGGGAAAAACTATTCCCGATGCTTCTGGAGTGCATCGAGCAAGGAAAGCCCCCGCCTGCCGGCGTTTTTGCCAAATCTAAAGCCGGGCAGAATAGGGATCCGGTGGTGAAGTCTTTTCTCGATCTGGATCAGCTGACCTTGCCGGACCGAAGCCTGATCGATCGAAAGTACTATTCTCTTTACGGTACGGATTCGATCCAGACGAGCCGAGGGTGTCCGCTGCACTGCAGTTACTGCACCTATCCGATTATCGAGGGATCGAGTCTGCGACTGATGGATCCGAAGCGAGTCGGCGATGAGTTCGAGCAATCCGCCGCCTTGGGCGCGCAGCATGTGTTCATTGTCGACAGTGTCTTTAACATGCCTGCAGTTCACGCCAAGTCAATATGTCGGGAGCTGATCACTCGCGACAACCCAATGCCGTGGACCTGCTATGTCAACCCGTTGAGCTTCGATGACGAGTTGGCTGAACTCATGGTGCAAGCAGGCTGCGTTGGTATGGAAGTTGGCTCCGACTCCGGTTGTGACGATGTACTGCGATCTCTGCGAAAGGGCTTTACGACCGCTCATATCCGTCAACTTCACGCTCGGGCGCAAGATGTTGGGATCGCCGACTGTCATACTTTCATACTCGGCACCGAGGGCGAGACTATTGAGCATGCGCGACAGACGCTCGACTTCATCGTAGACCTGGATCCTTTTGCTGCGATCATCATGATCTGGGTTGACGATTTTGAGGCTCTGGATGCCGATTATCGGGCTGAACGACAGGTTCTGCGAGAGTCCATCATGGAGTTACTCTCGGACTCCGCGAAGGCTTTTCCTCACTGGAGCATTCCTTCACTGGGGATCAACTTCGATGAAACCGCTTTTCGAATTATGAGGGAGGGGGGGTTGCGAGGACCGCTGTGGCAATACCTTCGTAACCGCCGCGAAAGGACATGATCGTGAAGAAGAAGTGGTTCAAACTCACCGCAGCGTTGCTGGCGGCCATCCTGATGCAATCTTGTATGGTTCCGCGGGCACCCGAAACTCCGATTGCGACCCGGTTCTACTCGATTAGCCCCAATAGTACGGATCATCTCATCGTGTTACTGCCAGGACGTGGTGATACGGTAGATGCCTTTGACACGGGAGGCTTCATTGAGGCGATGAGAGCCTCGTCAATACAAGCTGACGCTCTGGCAATAGACGCCCATCTTGGATATTACATTTCCGGCCAGTTGGCAGAGCGTGTGCGAGAGGACGTACTGATTCCCTATCGTCAAGCCGGCTACGAAAGTTTTACTCTTGTCGGAACGTCGCTTGGTGGATACGGCAGTCTGTGGCTCTACAACGAGTTCGGTGATTGGTTTCAGGGGATGCTGCTTGTGGCACCTTACCTTGGTCCGCGGGACATCATCGATTCGGTTGCCGAATCAGACAATTTAAGCCAGTGGCTGCAAGATTTGGATCATGAGCCAACCGAAGATGAATATGCCTGGCTATGGCTCCAGCAGATATCGGAATCTGAGTCCGGCTTGGATGGTCTTTTGCTGCTCGCTTTCGGTGAGGATGACAAGTTTGCAAAGGGGGCAGGCATCGTCAGCGTCTTGTTGCCGGAGAAACAGGCCTTCAGGAGAGACGGTAGCCATAATTGGAATACCTGGCTCGAGCTCTGGCGCGATGTACTCGAAAGTCCGGCATGGGCAGAACTATCGACCACCGCCGATTAGAATTAACCGTATCGTTTGAAGGGAAATACTTATGAACCGACATCCTGGGTGGAGAAAGGGGTTAGCACTATCATTGCTAACGGCCTTGTCCATGCAGTCGATGGCGGAGCAGGAGGAAAAAAGCTCGACGGACGACGAGGTCATCGATGAGGTCACGGTGTTGGGCGACCGCATCGTCGGGGATCCGCCATTCGGCTTCACTTTGGATGAAGAGGCACTGGCCCGAATGCCCGGAACGCAGGATGACGCGATAAAGGCGGTTGTCACTCTGCCTGGCGTTCTGACGAACAACGATTTTGATACCGGCGTCGCGCTTCGCGGAACCCGTCCCGACGACAACCGCTACTACCTGGATTTTCTCCCAACGGGCTATCTGTTTCACATCACCGGGCTGAGCGTCGTCGACGGCGACATGGTCGCACAGTTGCAGCTATTATCAGCCGGTTTCGGCGCTACTTATCAAGGAGTCATTGGCGGCATCATCGCTGCGAATACTCGAGACCCGGCCGCTGACAAGGCTGCCGGGATCGTCGACATCAGTATGATCGATGCCGGCCTGATGGTAGAAGGTCCCCTGACCGATAAACAGCGCGCGGCGGCATCTGTTCGAATCAGTTACTACGACCTGATTGTTGGAGACCTGGTGGAGAAACGGCAGGAGGAAGATGAGCAGGGACTCGATATAGTTCAATTGCCGCGATACCAAGACTATCGGTTACGTTATCAATTAGACGTAGGTGCACGCGGAAAGCTCGACTTTCTCGTCGATGGCGCAAGCGATGATGTGCAATTCAACCTTGAGGAAGACGCGCCCAACGCCGTGTTGGATCCTGCGCGGGCAGGTAGCTACCGCTACGATATTACCTATGCGCGCCAGGGCTTTGTTTACTCCCGACCCCACAAGACCGGAAAACTGAGATTGGGCTTCGGACAGATACAGAACGAGGTCAGCGGAGAATTTGGCGACATCGGCAGGGTGGAAAGTCAACTTGACGAGACTGTTTTCAGGCTGCTCAATCAAACCAATTTCTCAGGCCATGAGCTGAAGTTCGGAATGTCGGTTTCGGCCATCGATCTGGAAAGAGATCTGGTCATTCGCGATACTGGCTGTACGGAATTTGATGTTGATTGTCTGTACAGCGACGATGAGTCCGAAACCAGTCGCATCGGCGTGAATTTTGTTCAGGGCAATATCTTCGTTGAAGACCAATTTGGATTGACAGACACTTTGGACCTGACGGTTGGACTCGGCTATACAGCCGACGGCTATTTGAACCATTCGGAACTCGAACCTAGGATGAGGCTGGATTGGTCCACGTCCGAAGCCGTCACTGTCTCTGCGGGGTTTGGCCGTTATTCGCAGCTACCGAGTTTCGATTACACGGATCCAAACCTTGGCAATCCAGATCTTTCGTATCTGCATGCAAATCATTATGTCGTGGGCGTAACCGCGCTCGTTGGATATGGCTATATCGGTAGCTTCAACGCTTTCTATAAATCGATCGATGACCTGGTCACTAGCGACCCCGAAATTCGCTACGACAATCGTGGTGAGGGCAGAGCCTGGGGAGCCGAGTTTTTACTCCGCAAGGGGATTGGCAACCTCACCGGTTGGGTTTCGCTTACTTGGTCACGATCGTTCAGGACAGATACAAATACCGGTCTGACTTCGCGCTTCGCGTTTGACCAGCCACTGAGCGCCTCGGTGGTTGCCAAATACGACCTCTCGGACAGAATCGCGTTAAGCGGTCGTGCCACTTTTCACTCTGGCGTACCTGTAACACCGATTTATGGCAGCCGACCGGATCCCGACAGGCCAGATGGGTATTTGCCCGAATACGGCAGTCTAAACAGCGATCGATTGCCGGCATACTTCCGCACGGATCTGCGCTTGGATTGGGAGACCGGATGGCGGAACACGATACTTTACTTTGAGATTATCAATGTAACGAATCACGAGAATGTACTGAGGTACGAATACAGTCGAGACTATTCCGAGCGAAAAAATATTGAGCAATTGCCAAGGTTTTTTGCTTTCGGTGTAAAAAAGCGCTGGTAGTTTCGCGGCGACCATCTGTCAACGACGCCACGCCCCGCTCGCGAATCGGGGGCTGCATTGTATAGCCGGCCAACCACAGTCGGCCGGCACGCAGGGTGAGGCGCCTCAGTCGTCCTTTTCCATCGGTGCCAGTGTCTTATGTAGCCACGCCAGACCAGAATCTATACTTTTCTTGGCGGCCTCCTCGGTAGCCTCCCGGGTTTTCGAGAACGGAGATCGCGCTTCTGCACGGATCATTTGCCGAGCGATTTCATTTCCCCCGTTTGGCAAACCTACCGACCAGCTGGTCTCCAACGTAACGGTGCCGCTCCACTTGGGCGCTACCAATGATATCAACCCGACGTTTACGTCAAAGTCCGCATTTTCGGGAGTCTCAGTGGCTGCAAAAAGTTCGCTCTTTGCGATGGAGTTCCGGAGCGCTGCATCGTAGTCCTCGCGGGGCAGCGGGTAATAGTGTGATGCGAAGCCACTGACATCGCCATAGACGGTCAAGGATATTGTCGCAATTTTAGGCGGCCCACTCGATACCGGGGCAGATATCACCTCGGCCGATATCCGGTCAGGGCGAGCCGGCTGTGAACAAGCGCCGACCAGGATCGCGACCGCACTAATCGTCGCGACTAACCATGCCAAGGCCCTGTTGTCTCTAAACATTTTGTACTTCTCAGTTCGATGTCTCTCCCGCATCTGCGGCCAAGATGTTGGTCAGCACCTCGTCAACCATTTGTTCAGGCGACAAGCGACTGAGCGACGTGTGATAGGAGTTACCGGAACCGATCGCAGCACCAGACTCTGGGTCGCGTAAAGTTATCGTCAACTCAATCAGGTACATGGTGATATCCCACATCCATTTGTCAACGTAGGTGACAACAATCGTAGCGTCATCAGGCGCGCTACCCTCTTCACCAAAAGTGGCCTTATAGCCGCGAGTGGAAAGGTTGTCCGCAATTAATTTATGCAGTTCGCGATTATCTGGGTTGAACCGCTCTACATAGAAGACGTCAGAATTGACAATATCCTGGCCGGGGTCAAACGTTCCGGTAGCTCGGTTAATCGCACAGCCTGCCAACGAGATGGAAACGCCGACAATTACTAAACGGATTAATGTTTTCATGTCTGGACCTCCCTTAAAGACCCGAATTGTCTAATAGATGTCGTGGAACGATATTGATGTCGCCGTGAAACCGACGTCGTATGAAGTGCCCAATGACGTGTCCGCGTAGGCATATGCGTCTAGTTGAATCGCAAACGAGAATTGCTCGGCCGCAGAACCGAAGACGCCGAGACCTTTGTCGATATCATCTTGCTCAAATACCGTGAAGGCCCCGCCATCGTCAAACATTGTCGCCGCAAGTCCGCTACCAACGAACGCACCGCGTTCTTTTTCAGGACCTGCCATGGCGATGCTGGCCGCAATTACCACAACGGCGGCAATAAGATAGCGGTTTCCCATATCGCTCCTCTTGCCTATTCGACTACCCTTTCCATTTTAGCTGGCTTGGAGAGACAATCGATATATGGGGATTTACATATTAGCTTGAACCCATCCTTTAGAAAAAGAAGCTGGTCATCTTCGCGCGTATCAGTGTCTCGATCTACGGATGTGTTGCAGATCAATCGGTCGCAATCAGTTATGACGCCGAACCGATGGCAGTGGCGCCAGTTGATTCTTCCCCGACAAGAGTGACTGTGAGTTAATCGCCGCGCTTTCGAGGTGACGTGAAAAGCCACTGGCGATAATCAGGGATAACCGCGGTAGTCGATTTTCCCAAGAGTGGACTTCAGTCTTTGATTATTGCGGCCGCCGTCCGGCGCTGTTGCCCTTAGTACAGAGAAGAGTTGGGGCGAGCTTCGCCCGCCGCAAGCTTTTCCAGCCGAGCTGTATCGATCAGCTGCTCGATCCCGGGATTCCAATGCAAAACGCTTATTTCGTCGCCTTGGATGTCCGTTGTGGCCAGACCGACGTAGGCTTCTGACCATTTAAAAAGGCTTAACCTGCACGTAACCGCCAAGCCAAGCGCCGCTTCAATGATTGGCGGCTCTATGCGGCACTGCAGTCGATCTAGTCCGCCTGCCAGACCGGAGCCGAGAATCTTTAGATAGGCCTCCTTTAGAACCCACAACATATAGAAGCTATCTTCCTGCTGTTGATCAAGCCAGTTATTTTCGACTGTCGAGAAGTATTGCTTCGCTAACCGTCTCGTGTCGCGATTTGCATGCGTAAACTCAATATCGATACCGACGTCTCCAGTTAGTGCCACAGCGCATGCAACTGTTCCTTTCGCGTGCGAGATGCTCACGCCAGGACCGCCACTACAGATTGGTTTTCCCGTATCCGTTGTTGAGAGCACGTGACTGTCTGCTGGGAGTCCTGTTGCTTCCTGGAGAAGATGCCGAAGCAGACCACGGGCGCAGACGTATTCCGCGCGACGCCGGGCGCTTGCCAGCGTTTCAGCTTTCTGGCGTTCGTCATGAGATATAGCGGCCAGAAGCGGAGGCGATAGAGCATCAACTCTAGAAAAGGCCAGAAACAATTGGGGTTTGGTCGAATTATGCATCGTCGCGAATGTGAAATTGAAATTGGTCTTAGCTATTATTTGGTCTATAAGATCAGAAGAACTGGGTGCTCGAAAATGAAACTAAAGACTCTGGTGTTTTTTGCAATATTCCTTGGCGCAGGGTCACAGGCATGGGCTGCCAAGCCCATATTGAACATCGAGGATGAATCCGTACCGGTCAAACTTGATGGTTCGACGCGCAGCATTGAGGAAGTTCGGAATGCGATTGCAGCGGGTTGCAGGCTCAAAGGCTGGAGCTCTGTCATCGTTGACGAGGCACACATTAAGTGCTCGATTTTGGTCCGCGGTAAGCATTATGCTGAGGTGATGATTCCGTATACGGAGTCCGAATATTCGATACTCTACGCCGACAGCCGGGTCTTGGACTACGACGCCGAGCGACAACGCATTCATCGGAATTACAATAAGTGGGTGATACTGTTATCGCGCGCCATTCAGCAGCAGTTCACTAACTAAAGCGCGTCAATCGTTGTGTCGGCGGAATATGAGCGACGTATTGATTCCGCCGAACGCAAAATTATTGTTCATGACATACTCGACATCGCTCTCGCGTCCGTCGCCTACTATATAGTCGAGTTCGGCGCATTCCGGGTCGACATTCTCAAGGTTGATCGTAGGCGCAAACCAACCGCTGTTCATCATCTCAATGGCCAGCCACGATTCCAGCGCACCGCAGGCCCCAAGTGTGTGGCCCATGTAGCTCTTGAGTGAACTTATCGGAACATGCTCGCCCAAGATATTGCGGGTTGCATGGGATTCCGCGATATCCCCGCGCTGGGTGGCAGTCCCATGAGCACTTACATAACCAATTGCGCCGGCATCAAGGCCAGCGTTGTTGAGCGCGAGTTCCATGACCTTCTGCATAGTGTCCGATGATGGCTGAGTGACGTGAGCCCCATCTGAGTTGGTCTCGTAACCAACGATTTCGGCGTAGATTTTCGCGCCACGAGACAGGGCGCGGTCACGACGCTCAAGGACGAGCGTGCATGCGCCTTCGCCAATGACGAGGCCATCACGATCTCTGTCAAACGGACGCGGTGCGGTTTCCGGGCGATCATTTGATGTGCTCGTCGCATAAAGAGTATCGAAGACTGCCGCCTCGGTGGGACAAAACTCTTCGGCACCGCCGGCAACCATAATGTCCTGAGATCCGCTACGAATCGCCTCATATGCGTAGCCGATCCCCTGACTTCCGGACGTGCAGGCACTGGAAGTCGTGAATACACGGCCCTTTAGCCCGAAGAAAACGCCGATATTGACGGGCGTGGTGTGGCCCATCATGCGGATATACGTCGTCGCCGTGATGCCATCAAGCGTCTTACTCAAGAGCATATTGGCAAAATCGGTAATTGCGTCGGTGCTTCCTGTCGAGGACCCATAGGCAACTCCGACCCTTCCGGATTCCAGGACCGGGTTATTGAGTAACCCGGCATCGCGAAGCGCTATTTCGCTGGCGGCCGTGGCGAGAAGGGCGACCCTGCCCATGCTGCGAGTGCGCTTGCGCGTGAAGCTGGCGGGTGCCTTGAAGTGTGATATGGGCGCGCCCAACTTCGTATTCAGACCATCGTATTCGTCCCAAGCATCGATATGCTGTACGCCACTATTGCGCGAGCGGAGATTTGCCTCAATTTCCGGCCAATCGTTGCCTATCGGCGAATATGCGCCAACACCAGTAATCACGACGCGATGAGTCAAAACATTCCTCCATTTGGTGAGAGAACCTGCCGCGTGATGTACGCCGCATCGGGTGAACAGAGAAAAGCGACAGCTGCCGCAACTTCCTCCGCCTTGCCCATCCGTCGCATCGGTACGGCTTCGAGCATCTCTTTGATTGGCAGGTCCTCCGTCATGTCTGATTCGATTAACCCAGGGGCGACACAGTTCACTGTGATCTTGCGTTTGGCGAGCTCCACAGCCAGCGATTTGGTCGCGCCGATGATGCCCGCTTTCGACGCACTATAATTCACCTGGCCCCGGTTACCCATGATCCCCGAAACGGACGAAATCGTGACTATGCGTCCGGGCATGCGTCGGCGAATCATAGGCATTACAATTGGATGCAGAACATTGTAAAGACCGTTCAAGTTGACGTCGATGACCTGTCGCCAGTCTTCCTGCTCGAGCATTGGAAATGCGCCATCTCGCGTAATGCCAGCATTACACACCACACCGTAATAGGCGCCGTGTTGCTCCATATCGTCTTCGATCGCGACGCGCGTCGTCTCGGCATCGCTGATATCAAACGACAAAAGGCGACCGTCACTGCCCTTCGCCCTGATCGCATCGAGGGTCTCGATCGCGCCCTTTTCGTTTTTGCCGAAATGTGCCGCGATTGTATATCCTTCCGCAGCGAGCCTCACGGCAATCGCGCGGCCTATGCCTGAGCTGGCACCGGTTACGAGAATGTTGTCGTGCATGGCTTGGCTCCCTTATTCCAATTTCTGCGGCTGTTCAAGTACCGCAAGGTTTGCCGACGCAACACACACACCGTCCAAACGAATCTTACAAGCGAAAGAGCCCATTCCTTGCGAGTCCCGAACAAGTTCTTTGCACTCTGCGACATAAGTTCGGCCCGGCTCGAAATGCGAGGTCGAACAAAGGAAGTGTCGCGTACCGAGCAAGAACCCAAGCGGTGGCCCGAGGCCTCGGACTTTCGCACGAGCTCCGGCATGTGCCGCGATACATTGAGCCATCGTCTCGATCCCGACATACATTGGAACGCCGAATTCCTCGTTGGCAAAAGGCGATGCGCAGGCTTCCCACTCGCAGCATGCGAAATCCGCACCGATGTCTACCAAGGTGTCCAACAGCAGCATCGGTTCCCTATGTAAAACGAAGTTCCGGGCTGGCAGGCCAATAAATGCACGGAGCGCGTGCGTCAACTTCTCATCGCTCAATCTTTCACCAGGCCCGCTTCTTCCATTCGTGAGCGTACGTTTTCAACAAAGAAATCAGGAGATCCGAGGAGAAGATCGAGTGAGTCCGCGTCGACAGGGACCTGAGTCGTTGAGGCGCGCGTATAAAGTGTCCCGGCGGCGTCATTGATTCTGTACTCGATAACGATTCGCATCTCCCACTCACGCAAATACGCGGTGACAGCCACCTCCTGATTGAGTGCCAGCGGCTGCAAATATCGAACGCTGGTGTCGGCGATAGGCCAGAGGATTCCCGATCGCATCATATCCTCATAACCATAACCGACGAGTTCCAGTAATTCGCAGCGAGCTAGCTCGAAGTATTGGAAATATCGACCGTGCCATGCCACACCGGCCGGATCGAGGTCAAAAAAAGGTACGCGTATGCGCATGGCGGCCGACAAGTACCTTGATAAATCGATTTTTGACATCGCGCTGAAGATTATCAGATGCTGTCCCGATGTGAAGCCCAGAAATCGAAAAAATTGAACCACTGCAACGGAGCCTTGCGAACTTGGGCCTCTAATGCCGTTGCGAACCGCTGGACCTCATCAGCGTATGTTCGTCCTTGATTGGCGCGCGATGGCCGGACTTCCTCTGCATATAGCTCGAAGCCGAGCTTGTATTTGCCGCCCACATTGAAGCAATTCATGAGGTAGACCGGGCAGCGTAACAAATTGGCGAGTACATAAGGGCCGATCGGAAAGTCGGCCGGTTGCCCAAAGAAATTTGCAGCGCAGACATTATCGCTCTCGCCAACAGGCACCCGATCACCCGCGATCAACAGCCATTCACCAGCATCGACTCTTTCTTTCAGTTGCAATGCACGATCGAGATCCAGTTCCGTAACCTGAATGAGGTTTAACCGCGATTCTGGCGCTGACTTCGTCAGTAAAGTGGCAAAGTTCGCCGCATGTTGATCGTAGATCAGGATATTGATGACGAGATCCGGGTGTCGATGGGCAATGCCGCGCGAATACTCCAGGTTTCCAAAATGCGAACCGACAAGCAGACATCCCTGTCCCGATTCAACAACCGAGAACAGCAATGCCTGCTCTTCCTCGTCCATGGCGATATCCGACGGCGGCTCGACCCAAGCAACAAACTTGTCGAGAAGCGATTGGCCAAAGCGGAAGAAGTGAATGAACGTAGTCCAGAGGTTCGGTTCACGAGGCAGGCTGTCAGGATATTGTTGCCAGACTCGTTGCAGGAAATCCCGGGATGCCCGCCGGGCGAGGGGCCGGCGAATCAAGAAGTACAGCATTACCGGCGCAAGCACGATATTGAACACCGTCCTGCCAAAAAGCCGGTAGACCCAAACCATGATGCGCATGCCAGATAATGCCCCGGCCTCACCGATAGACGCCCAATGACGACTCATTCGATCATCCGCCCCTTTTGGCCGCGTCGACCTCGAGCCAGCAGGCGTGGCAGACGGACTAGCATGCCGATGATAAGCACGGTATGCATCCAGGATATTTCCAGATTGTCGCGGACGTAACGGAAGTGTGACCTGCCGTCCTCGGGATACCTTACATCCACTGGAATATAGTAAAGCTCGATGCCGGCCCAGGCACTACGGACCAGAATCTCGGGATCAAAGGCCATGCGCTTGCCAGGCTTTCCGCTTTCGATAACAGGTACGACCTGAGACAGCGGATAAAGACGAAAGCCGCACATAGGATCCTCAATCGCGGTGCTTAGAGTCTCCAGCCAACTGATAAAAAGCGTGATGTGACGGGCGTAATAGCGAAGCTTGGAGATGCTGTCGTCGAATACCGGCTTGCCGCAGATAATCGCTTCCGGATACATGCTTGCCAGCGAGACGAATCGGGGAATGTCGGCGCTGCTGTGTTGGCCATCAGCGTCAATTTGCAGAGCATGCGAGTATCCTGCGTCAAAAGCGGCCGCTAGTCCGCTCATGACAGCCCCGCCTTTGCCCTGATTCTCGTTATGACGAAGCAGCAGGGTTCCAGGGGCTGCGCGATCCAGCAGCTCTTCGAGTTTCCGAAATGCCGGTTCCGGACTGGCGTCATCCACAACGATGAGCGGCAGGCCTTTACTTACCAGGTCCTCCAGCATGCTTGAGAATTGTGCCACATGGTCGAAATGAGGAATAATCGTGCAGACTCGCACTACTAAATCTCCGAAAACAGGATCTTTCCCTCAGAATTTACGTCGCCAAGGCTGGAGAAGCGAAACAGAACTTCGTGCTCTCCCTGTTGCGACACCACGAGCTCGAGCGTGCGGGGCGGAACGACTACTTTTTTAAACTTGAGGCGCTTGACTTCGTGTGGAACATTCGTAAATCCGTAGAGAGCGCGGCACACAAGGGTCGCCCAGTGGAGTTGCACTATTCCAGGGAGTACGGGTTGCCCGGGAAAGTGGCCACGAAACCAGCACAGGTCTGACGATACCTCCAACAGGACACGCGTATGCGGTGACTCATCAGTTATGGACAAAACGTGGGGGAAACCCGGTGCCGTCATTGGTAAGCGTTTCAAAAGTCCGTGACCGTCTGCGATCATTGCCAAGGATTCCCCCGAATCACTGATCGCGCACATGACGCTTTCTCTGGTAATAGATTCGGTAAAGCCATTCGCACAGAATCAGCGTGCCGACAAGCACGTAGGATATTAAACCATTATACAGCGTCCAAATTTTCAGCGTTGTCGTGGTTGTCCATAGGGCTGCCAACGCATTCATGGCGAAAAAAAAGGCCCAGACTGATGTCAACCGCGTCAGGTAACGTGGGCCATGTTCGCTCATCGGCATCCCTCGAGCGCGAACAATCCGAAGCAAAATTGGATTTCCGGCCCGAAGTGACAAAGTGAAGCTGATGCACAGAAGTGTGTTGACGAGTACCGGGTAATAGAGAAGTGCTTGAGTGCGGCCCACTATCGCTGCCCCAACCGCATAGACGAAAAGAAGCAAAATTACCGGCAAGACCATTGTGCGCTCCTCGGCTCTTACGACGGTAGCGCGCAACATGACGACTACGGCGAGCAACAAGGCGAAGAAAGTCGCCGGCAGAATTCGAATGCCAAAATAGACTACAAAGGGATACAGCCCGAGAAGCCCAATAAAGACTAAGCGCCCTATTGCGGGCCAATTCACAGAGCGGTCAGCGCGTCGAGCACGTCTTTGATGGTACGAACATCCTTGAATGTTTCCGGAGGAATCCTCTTGCCGGTCAACTCCTTTAGCTGAACGAGCAGGTCGACAGCATCAATGCTGTCGATCTCCAGTTCTTGATAGAGATCTGCTTCGAGAGAAACGGCCGACTCCTCAACCTCAAATTGATCAACGAGGATGCTCTTTATGCGGGTGTACAGTTCGTCGGCATTCATACGCGGATTATATGGGATTTTTCTACCCGAAATCTAAACTAACTCGGCTAAAAAAATCTCCTCTAAGGCGGCATTTAGCGCATGCCGCGCATGCCGGCCGCCAGCGTCGGCAGGGACCACGTCTACTGGATTCATCGGCGGCAGAAGACGTATTTCGAAATGCGGTGCTCGTGCAGGAATGTAATACCAGGGCTCATGCTTGGCGAGAAAATTAGGTCGGCAGTCGACCACGACTGGAAGGATCGTTGCGCGCGCGCGCAACGCGACCTCGGCCGCGCCTGCTTTGAACTTGAGGGGTTGGCCTGCCACGGTCCGTGTACCTTCAGGAAAAAGCAGCAAACTGGCGCTGGACTTCAGTCGACTGGTACAGGATTTGAGCAATTCGGAGGGTTCGCGGTTTGATATGTAATTGGCTGTTCCCACCAAGGTCTTCATGGCCGGGTTCCTGGTAACAGCCTCCTTGACAACACAGTCGACCTGAGGGAACAACGATATAAGGATGACCACATCGATTAGCGTGGGATGGTTCGCCAAAATGAGCTGATTGCCATCCGGGTCATAGTGCTCCATGCCGGTAACCCGGCACGAAATAAGGCGCATCCGGCAAGCTGTCCACACGAAGAGTCGGAAGCAGGCGCCGATGATATTACGGGCTGCCACCTCCCTTGATTTCGGGTCCCGGATGAAAAGCTTTGTCAGAGGCAGGATCAGAAAACCGACGACAATGCCTATGAGGCCGAACAGGGCCCAAAACAAGGATGTTCCGACAAATCGGTAAGCACGATTGAGATGCTCAAGCATCGACATCGTTCTATAATGCCCGCCATTCATCGATTTTACATTACGCGTTTTGGGCGCCATTCATTGAGTCCCAAGGCAATGGATCACATATGCGATTGGAAATTGGCCCCTACACGGCAAGTTCGGCTGCAGGTATCGGGCTTGTGGAGATGCGCGAGTCAATCGTCACCAAGCGGACAGGGCTCAGGCGTAATGATCTCGAGGGCTGTGATCTCGATACCTGGATAGGTCGCGTTGAAGGACTGGAAAAGGTTGCGTTGCCCGAAGGCCTCGAGCACCTTCAAAGCCGAAACAACCAACTGGCTTGGCTTGGTTTGCAGCAAGATGGTTTCCTTGAGAGCATCATCGACCTCAAGTCGCGCATTGGTGCGGACCGCATCGGTGTCATAATCGGAACGAGCACCTCGAGCATTGGCCGGACCGAGGAAGCTTACGAAAGGCTGCTGCCGACGGAGGAAATGCCTGAAGAATACCGTCAGCCACACGTGCATACGCTGCATTCGCCAGGCCTTTTCGTTGCAACCGTCACTGGCCTGACGGGGCCCGCGATGACGATTAGTACGGCGTGCTCCTCAAGCGCCAAGGTGTTCGCTTCCGCTTCTCGCTGGATTCATAACGGTTTCGTCGACGCAGTCCTGGTCGGAGGCGTCGATAGCCTTTGCAACAGTATCCTGTATGGCTTCAACTCCCTGGAGCTTATCTCCGCAAATCAGTGCCGGCCCTTCGATCGGCGCCGAGATGGCATCAATATCGGCGAGGCCTGCGGGTATGCGATCGTTACCAGAGAAGGTTTTTTGCCCGACGCGCGCTTGCACTTGGCTGGTTATGGTGAGAGCTCGGCGGCCTACCATATGGCGCACCCTCACCCCAAAGGACGCGGCGCTGTCATTGCAATCGATCTCGCACTGGAGCGCGCGGGTTTGACGGCCGATTCTATCGACTATGTCAATCTACACGGCACAGCGACGCCCGCTAACGATCGCATTGAAGGCCGCGTTCTGGCGAAACGATTTTCAGAGCGGACGATGGCGAGTTCAAGCAAGGGTTGGACAGGGCATGCGCTTGGTGCCGCGGGTATTCTCGAGTCCGTCATTACGCTGGAGGCCATGTCTACTGGCGTAATTCCCGGCACACTGAACTGCGAGGAAATGGACTTGGAAATTGAGTTTCAGGTGATCACGGCCAATATTGATGCTGAAATACGTTATGCGATTAGCAACTCGTTTGGTTTCGGTGGCAATAACGCCACGCTCATATTTGGACGAATAGATGGCTAGAGTGGACCTGGCCGGAGTAGGAATTTGGAGCAAGTCGTTTTCGGGCTGGGAACAGTTCTGTGCGGTCGTTAATGGAGCGTCGGTCGACGCCGATCCCAAGCTCAAACCTGAACTCATTCCGGCGCGCGAGCGACGCCGCGCACCGCAGTTTGTGAAAATGGCGGTCGAGGTCATGGACCAGGCTTGTAACATGGCGGATGTCGACCGCTCGTCGGTGGCTACTGTTTTCGCGTCAGGGATGGGCGATATGGAGATTACCGACTACATGTGTCGAACTCTCGCTACCATGCCGCGTACAATTTCTCCAACCAAATTTCACAACTCGGTCCACAATGCGGCCACCGGGTACTGGTCAATCGCAACGGAATCGAACGCCCCGGCAACCGCGGTATCGGGATACGCGAATTCAAGCGCTATCGCACTACTCGAAGGCGCGACCCAGGCGATTGAGGAGAACATTCCGGTTTTGGTTGCCGTGCAGGAAGGCGCTGCGCCAAACCCCTTCAAATCCGTCTATGACAGCGATCAACCTCTTGCCGTGTCTTTGTTACTCATGCCAACGGGTGAGTGCTCCTCGCCCATTTGCGAGTTTCGCATCGGTGTATCGGGAGGCGATTTGCCGGAGGAGAAGCCTGTGTCGCTGGCTGGCGTCGATTTGAACGGGAATTTTATTGTCGAACTTCTTGATCTACTGCTGGTTGTTGCTGAAGGTGATAATCGGCGTTTAGACCTTCCGATTTCGCCATCAGGCACCTTGTCCATTAATGTAACTCGTCCGGGGAACAAGGGACATGGCTGAACAGATGCATGATGTAGCGATCATCGGCGGTGGCTTGGCTGGATTGACGCTGGCCCTGCAGTTGCATCGCGCAAATCCGAGACTCTCTGTTGCTGTCCTCGAACGCAGTGCGCTACCCCCACCTATTGCGTCCCATAAGGTGGGTGAGTCGACAGTAGAAATAGGAGCTCACTACCTTTCCGATACGCTCGGGCTCGGAGAGCTGCTGGAGCAGACTCAGCTACGGAAATTCGGGCTTAGGCTTTTTTTCGGTGCAGGCTTACATGACGACCTCGCCAGTGCAGATGAACTGGGTGCAAGTCATTTACTGCCGGCCATTAGCTACCAAATTGACCGTGGCAAATTGGAAGGCGACTTGGTGGCGATCCTTGCTGACAAGGGTGTTCTTGTTCTTGATCAATGTACTGTCAGCAGCGCGACCATTAGCCCAAGCGGTGATGCACATTCGCTTGATATCAAGCGCGCGGGCGAACCGGGAAAGATCCGGAGTCGCTGGGTAGTAGACGCGAGCTCCCGCACCGCGATGCTGAAGCGGAAGCTCGGCATTGGCAGGCAATGCACACACGAGGTTGGCTCCGCCTGGTTTCGTCTCGACACAGCAATCTCTGTCGACGACTGGTCCGCGTCTGAGGCATGGAGGCAAACATGCAGTAAGCCGAGGAGGTTATCCACCAATCACCTGATGGGCACTGGCTACTGGGTATGGATCATTCCGCTCGCTGGTGACAAGACCAGCATCGGTCTTGTTGCCGATCCGAACGAGCATCCACTACCCAAATACAATACATTCGAGAAGTTCTGCAAATGGCTAACTGAAAACCAACCGAAGCTGGCCGCCGAGGTAGTCGATTCGGACGATACACTGATGGACTTCTGCTTCATGAATAAGCTATCCAGGGACAGCGAGCAGGTTTGGTCGCGACAACGTTGGGCCCTGACCGGCGAGTCCGGGTTGTTTAGCGATCCTTTCTACTCGCCGGGTTCGGACTTCATTGGTATCAGCAATACATTTATCGCCGACATGATCTTGCGCGAAGCTGCAGGCGACCAGTTTTCGACACAAGCCGCTGTCTATCAGCAAATGTACAAGTCATTCTACGAAAGCACGATGAGCCTTTATGAGAATCAATACCAAGGCTTTGGCGATACCCGGTTGATGGTAGTCAAAACCACGTGGGACTATGCTTATTACTGGTCAGTTCTTACGTGGCTCTACTTTCGTGGCGTGATGACAGATATTGATTCATTGCGGGAAATCCAGCCTCGCCTCGTTGCGATGCGGGAACTAAATGCGGCGATGCAGAAGAGATTCCGCATCCGTGCCGCGGAGCGAAGACAAGACACGGGACGTGGCCGCTTTTTCGATCAGACAGCGATCCCGGTCCTCTACAATCTAAATGCCGCGCTGCTCGAGCCGACCAATAATCTGCGTAAGGAATTCGATGGCAACTGCAATACACTTGAAAGTCTTTCGCCGCTCTTGATGGATCTGCTGGCGAATGAATCTGCATCGGCCAGCTGTAGTCTACTTGGTGACTTGCGGCAGCGATTCAACTGACTCTTTGTCCCCAGGTGCGGCTGCCAAAATAGGCAAGCAGGTAGCTTGCTGTCGACCCTGTGGCGACAGTAAGACCGAGATATTTCAGTATGGGGATCGACGATCCGGCAAGGATACTGAAAGCCAGGGTCGTAGAGGCTGCGCATGCCAGTACGCCTTTGCGCGTTTCGGCCCGCGCCATCACTGACTCAGAGCGGCTCAGGAACAGGGCATAATCCAGCCCAAGGCCAAGCACGAGGAGCATTGCGACCAGATGCATGACAGTCAGTCCGCCGTGAATAAGGCTCGTGACGGTCATGGTCGTTCCCAGGGCCGCCGTGACCGTCAGGCCCACCCATAGCATCTGTTTGAACTCCCCTCGCACAAGCCAGAGCAGCGCAAGAATGAGGAGCGCAGCTATGGTTATCACCTTCACAGCGCTAATTCGATAATCTCGCATTAGTTCAAGCGAAGCGTTCTGCAGGTCGATCAATCCGGCCGAAATCGGCCACTCGGTAACGCGCGATTCCAGCATGTCAGGCTTTGGTTCGATGAGCGAGACGAGCGCTATCCATTGGCTGTCAAGCCTCATGAGGTGTGCATCCAGCCAGGATCGGAGTGGCGTATCCCGCATTTCGTCGGGCCCCAGTGGCCCAAATTGCCGGGACTTGGCGGCCGCATTGATGAAAGGCTCGAACGCCTCCGCACGGAACGGTGTGTCAGCCGCTGCCTGGCGCACCCTCTCGCGAAGCACTTCCGTTTCCGGGATCGCTTGCCGGCGACTCTCCTGGTTCGCCCAGCTAGGCAATAGCTGACAAACTGACTGCCAATCCATGACAAGGCCGTCATCCCTCGCTGTCATGAGCAGTGCCTCAGCCTGCTCGCAATCTTCGAGTAACGCATCAAGTGAGTCGCTTTGGAGGAAGAGCTGATATCGCATGTCCGGCGTCGCAGTGGCGCCGCGAAGTCGACGGTCGGCCGACAGGCGCTCCGCGGAAACCGGACTCAGGCTCGACAGCTGGTCGTCCCAAAGGCCTGACGTGGTGTAATGCCAAGTAACTGCCACACTGCTTAACAATGCGAGAAGCCCAACAGTCCAGCCAAGAGTCGGACTCTCAACCCTGCCCGATGTCGTGCTCGGAGCTTCCTGCACCCCGGACACGAAATGGGGCAGCCACGTCCGTGTTACGAGCATTGCGAAAATGACTCCCGTTACAGTGAAACTTCCTAGCTGCGCAAGCCCTTGCGACCCCGAGAAAAGCAGAGCCAAGTACGCGATCGCTGTGCTGGTTACACCAAGGCGCAGGGTCGGCCAGATGCGCCGTATTGCCGTGCGCCCAGAAACGCTCTGTGCGTGACTGAAAAGATGCAGCGGATAGTCGATCACGACGCCAAGCATTGTAAATCCAAACGCAAGCGTGATTCCATGAACCCTCTCGAATAGCATGCTTACCAGTGCCAGGCCCGCCAAAAAACCCATACCGAGCGGTAGTGCGGCTAACAGGATATGCCTTGGCTTGCGAAATACGACGAGGATAACGAGCATCAGTGCCAGACTGGCGAGGACGCTGCGAATCGTTGCCTCCTTGCGGATTGTCTCCTGCAACTCAACAGAAAAAGCCCCAACACCCGTTATGTCAAGAGTAAGTTTGTCGGTATCCGGCAGCTCGTGAAACGCGGTCTTTACCAAATCGATCGCTGCGCGCTGGGCCTGAGTGTCGATCGATGTAGATACCGTTTCTGCCATCAGGACAGCGCTTCCATCGTCAGCGAACCACATATCGCCGACAATTTCTGCCGGGGGCAGCTGTTCGAGAATATCCAGGGTCACGAGGAACGGGTCTCTCGCAATCATTTCAAGCAGCGTGGCTCCACCGCCGAAAGCGAGATCCTTGAGTCGTGATTGCATTGCCGACCGCAATGATTCGATGCTGTAATCTACGTCTCGCATCAAGAGGTAGTAGCGATCGACCGGCGCAGGGACTGTGCTTGTTTCCGCGTCAACCTCGCCATTCATAATGACGACAAAAGTGGGACTTTCAGACAGCTCGCGTTTCAGTTGGTCGCTGACGTCGGCCAGTCTGTCGCTGGATGCACCAGCAATTCCGATAACGAGCAAACGAGACGCCGGGCCTCGCTTGATCTGCTCGATCAGAATTTCATGCGATACGGTTGTCTGTGTCGGTACGAACGCACTGAGGTCGAAGCTAAGCTCCAATCGCAGGTAGATGACGAAGATCATTACCGAGGCGACAATTAACCACAGCCAATTCAGTCGTCGTCGCGATCGCTCGGCTCCAGTCACAACGTAGGCGCTTCATGTCGAAGGTTCATGGCGTGCCACTCGCCGTCATGAAGGCGTATCAATATTCTGCTGACACCGTTGCTGTCGCCGCTGACATGAAGGCTGGAGAGGTGTTTGCCGATGCGTCGGGACTTCGGTTTCAGGTCAATCGTCCAACTCGAAATGTCTCCAGTAACCTCATGGTCAAAAACAGCCTTGAGGCTTGCGTCGTCACCAGATAGCAAGGCCTCGAACGCGCCGAGCAAGGCTTCAAGCGCTTTGTTTCTTTTAACCGGCAGCCTATGCGTTTCCCCGTCGCGCGTTATCAAGAGTTCGCCTGCCTCGATAGAGAGCGCCTCCTGAAATGGCGATTCGATGACTTTGCGCAACGCACCCGAACCGACGTATTCGAGGTAGCCATCGAGTATTAGAGGCTGTTCAAACATCGGATTATGGCGCTCTTCCTGGAATGCGACACTTGCGGGTGGCGATACGCGTGAAGTTGCGAGGACCGCCGAAAGCTCTGTTGAAAATGCTGGAGCCGCAATCAGCAACGTCACAAATAGCATCGCCACGCTGAGCGGATGCATACAAGATGGTGAGATGATGGTCGTCTTGAGCAGGCCTCTAGCTGTCATCAGCCCTGACCTCCGTCTGACGCCCTGAATTCACAAACAGGTCGAGTACTGCTTTTCTGGAGAGCTTGCCGGTCTCCTGCCGCGGTAGTGCCGGAACCATCCTCACCGGTCTGGGTAAAAAGGCAGGGTCAATCTTGTCCCGGAGTCCCATCAGGATGTCGGATCGTTGGAGGTTCGGGGCTACGACGAGCGCTGCGAGTCGCTTTGCGTCTGGGTCTGGCATGAATATCACGCCGTCCTCGACGCCAAGTAAGGCGTTGAGATGTCTATTCAGTTCCGCCAGTGATGCCCGCTTGCCAGCAATGTTTATCATGTCTTCATCACGGCCTATCCAGACAAATCGTCCTTTATCCAACAACTCCACGCGATCGTTGAGTCGGACTTGTTCATTGAGATGGTCGGCTACGACCAGCGTGCTGTCCTCCCTTTCTTCCAGAGTGACAGTGTCAGCAAGTTGCCACTCCAATGTAATAGTCGGTCGTCGCGCCGCGATTATGCCTGATTCAGTACAGCCAAAGACATCAATCACCTGCGCACCGAACTCCTCCTCAAGGCGCCCGGCAATATCAACGGGCATGGGAGCGGTTGCCGTATAGATTTTGTCTATTTCTATGCTCCCGATATTTGCCTTGATAAGCGCATTGAGGTGCACAGGTGACGAGACGAGCGCTCGAGGCCGCGGCAACCTCTGCAATGCAGCAAAGATGTCCTGAGGGAAAAATGGCGTCTTCGCGCTTATCGCCACGTTGGCGAGTAAAGGCAATAGGACTGACATCTCGAGACCCCACATATGCTGCGGCGGCACAGTCGCAACAATATTGATAGTCGCATCGCGAATGTCAACAATGAGGTCGGAGGTGTTGGATGTACTAGTGCGCAGAGTCTTCCAGTATTTTCGATTTGGCTTAGGTTCGCCCGTGCTGCCAGATGTAAACGCGATCGCACAGAGCTGATCGTCGGCGACAAGTGGGATGTCCGCTATGGGTTTCGCGTTGTGGGTATCGTCCGGCGAAAAAAACTCGATGCCATCGACGCGGTCGCGGCCGAGGACGTATGCGTCTTTGTAGTCTTTCGCGATGCTTAGTAGGGTCTGGCGCTGCCGGTTTGGCGGCAGAAGCGTGCACTGACCAGCAATTACAGCCGCACAGAATCCCAGCAGAAACTCATACCGGTTGGTACACAAGTTGATGGCATACGGTAGGACGGGAAGACGCTTGGAGAGAGATACCGCGCAGCAGATGAATTCATCGATGCGTACTTCGGCCCCATTGCGCCTGGCGATGACATCGTCGGCAGGCCGGTTCGTCAGCGGATGGTAAACTTCATCTGACACGGCGGGCCCGCTCTCTCTAGTCATGATTTTCAGCGCAGTGACGGGCCGCACCTGAGAGTTTCAGGAGCGTTGTTCTTGAATGTAGGCACTTAGGCTGCGGAGAGAACCGAAGACTTCCTTGATATTGGCGTCGTCGGATCTTAGTTGAACCGAATATTTTTGTGTGATGGCCAGCGCCAGCTCGAGCGCATCTATCGAATCGAGAGCCAAGCCATCGCCGAATAAGGTTTCTTCGGGTTCGATTTCGCTGGCGTCAATATCCTCAAGATTCAACGACTCAACAATGAGGTCGGCAACCTCTTTTTCAAAGTCTGACTGCGGCTGCATTATTCTCTCTTTTCGGGTAACGTTCCAATCCTGTTGAAACCGCATGATAGTTTGTTGGGAAGATTTATCAACAAATGTTGGAGTTCCCCGCAGCATGATATCGATAACCACCGATGTGCTAATAATTGGAGGCGGCCCGGCCGGGTCGACCTTCGGCAACCTGGCGGCCCGAAAAGGCTGGCAGGTGTCCCTCCTCGAAAAGGATGAGCATCCCAGATTCCATATCGGTGAATCGCTGCTTCCAATGAACCTGCCGATATTCGAGCAACTCGGCGTGCCGGACAAGATCAAAGGTATTGGCGTACCGAAGCTCGGCGCCGATTTTACAATTGGCAACTCCAGTAACGAACATCAGACGTTCCACTTTGCGAAGGCGCTCGGGCAGAGCCCGGACCATGCGTTCGAGGTGCGCAGGTCGGAGTTTGACCAATTGCTTTTTGAGGCTTGCCGCGAGGCGGGAGTCGACACGCACGAAAAAACGAAAGTAACTTGCGTGGAGAAATTACGGAACGGCAACCACCGAGTGACAGCGGTAGGTGCGGATGGGCAGGAACAGTCCTGGGAGACAAGGTTTCTTGTTGACGCGTCGGGGCGGGACACATTCATGTCTCGTACCGGCGGATGGAAGCGACGGAACCCGAAGCACGCGAGCGCAGCTGTATTCGCGCACTTTCAGGGTGTCAAGCGGAGACCGGGGGCGGACCAGGGAAATATAAGCATTTACTGGTTCGAGCATGGCTGGGTTTGGCTGATTCCACTAAGGGATGACATCATGAGCATCGGTGCCGTGTGTTACCCGGAGTACATAAAGACCCGCGTTGGGTCACTTGATGAGTTTCTCATGGAGACTTTGTCCGGGATTGCCGAGATTCGCGAGCGGATGTCCGCTGCCAAGCCTGTTACGCAGGCGCAGGCCACGGGCAATTATTCCTACCTGTCGGAGCGCATGTTTGGGCCGGGATACCTCATGATCGGTGATGCATATGCATTCATTGATCCGGTATTTTCCAGTGGCGTGTACCTTGCGATGAGCAGCGCTGCGAGTGGGGTCAATGTTGCCAACGCGTGGTTGAAGGGTGGCGCCTTGCGATACTGGATGGCTTGTCGCCGTCACAAGAAGCTGATGGAGCGAGGGCTAGCGGCGTTTTCCTGGTTCATCTACCGATTTACGACGCCTGCGATGCGTTTCCTGATGAGTAATCCGCGCAACAGTCTCCGTGTGGTCGAAGGCGTGATCTCGATGCTCGCCGGTGACGTTTTCGCTAATTCGGCCGTACGTCGTAAGTTACTCGTGTTTAAGACTATCTACTTGATCGCTTGGTTAGTTCACTGGCGCGAAGGGCTTGCTGTCCGGCGTCGTCGCGGAGTTGCAATCAGCCAGAACCTTCAGGGAACGGAATAGAGTGTGATGGAAGCGGTTTCGACGGTGGAGGGCAGTCGCGGCCGAGACAATGATGTCCGGCGATTGGTAATTACGATTAGAGGGGATTTAACTGCTCCGACGTCTGATCATAGCCTGCTTGTTGCCTTCAGCTTCAGTTCTGATCCCGTGCATGACCCTCGTGAGGAAGTCATTGTTGCCGGTCCTGAGCTGATATCTGGGGGCGACTGTTACGAATGCTGGTGGTACAAGGGGAAGGTGCGGCGAAGAACAGTTGGCGACATACGCGTTGCTGAATGCGAAGACTATGCGTTCGTGGTTCTGCAGAGAGAAGATGTCCAGCCTGATCTTTTTCGCGATTGCGCTCGCGCCGCTTACTGCGATTTGCTTAATGTAGTGAGTGCCACTGGATACGGCCACTTGGTCAGGATTTGGAATTATTTTCCCGATATCAACGCCGGTGAAGGTGATGCCGAGAAATACCGGCAATTTTCCATTGGCCGCGCTGAGGCATTCGAAGAAGCGGGCATAGTCGATGACAGCATGCCTGCAGGTACTGCAGTGGGCAGCTCCGATGGCAATTTGTCGATTATCGCTCTGGTGTCCAAGCACGGTTTTCTCCCTACAGAGAACCCGCGCCAGGTGAGTGCATACAAGTACCCACGACAATACGGCCCGCGCAGTCCCAAGTTCAGCCGTGGCGGATGTATAGCCACCCAAGACCACCATCTTTTCTTATTTTCCGGCACTGCCGCCATAATCGGCCACGAGTCGATCCATCCGTACGAGACACAGCCGCAAGTCGAGGAAACACTCCAAAACCTCAATTATTTGATGAGCGCGATGTCAAACCCGTTTGGCGATGCACGTCAGTTGGTATTCGATGCCGAGAGTATGCTGAGAGTCTATATTCGTGATCCAAACGATTCGGAGCAGGTTGCTGACAGGCTGCGCAAACAATTCGGAAGTATTGATGCCAACGCCGTTTTTCTGCGCGCAGATATCTGCCGGCGCGAATTGATGGTAGAAATAGACGGGGTTCTCTGCGTTTAGATTTCTTAGCATCCGGGTATCGTTACGGGTTTACTGCCGTTCTCGAGAATGGCCGGAATCATGCTCAGTATGCAGTCGTTAGTCATTACACCGACATGGCTGTCTGCGATCGGGTAGATGGCAGTTGCATTGGTTCGGGCTGATTCGACTAACTGGCTCTCCACGCTGACCACGGTATCGGTGTCCTGACGTTCGCCACCCCGTTCGTGGCTGTAGGTGTAGAAGAGGTGATGTCTCGGCCCGTTCGATAGGTCGATACTCGATTGCGTTTAGGTAGGGGCTGTTTGGCGCCATGGCCCACCAAACTGGCGCAACAACCGGGGCCCACCTTGTCCCCGAGGCCGCTGCCGCGTGGCCACCAAAGGGCGATGCGATGCTGATAAACAACCGCAGACGCTCAAGCAAATCGGGGCTCGCCTGATAGATCATTCCCTTGCTAACCAACCCTCCCATACTGTGAGCGAGTACGTCCAACTGTGCCACGTCATAGCGTTGCACGACTTCGTCAAGCGTTTCGCTGAGCGCGTACGACGTGTATTCGAGAGAAGACGAGCTGGGGTAGTGAAAGAACAGCAGCTGGTAGTTATCCGGAATGACGTCGCTAAGTTCGCGGAAGACCTTCGGCGAGTCACTTATGCCGTGAACCATCACGATAACACTCTTGGTTTGATCGAACTCTTCAAGAACATACAAACCAAACCCGAGTTGCTTGAGGAATTCCTGAGGACGCCACATTCCCATCTCGACGTTCTCTTTCGAAAAGATTGGCTCCTCCCACGTGACGACGCGCAGGAAATTGTCGGCCCGGTTGGTCGTCGATATCAGAGCATCGAGCGAAAAGTCCATCGCGTCGGGGAGCGTAGTTTGCGGGGATAGCTCAAATTTCTGGATGGGGAGACTAGGGATATCGACGCGATCATCGATGTCAAGTTCGTCGAACCAACTTACGAGCAGATCATCGATCCAGGACGCGGCCTCGCCGCGCTGATAGACGAAATCGCCGTTCGTGTCCTCGAAAGCCACGGCATAGTAGTCGGCCCGCGGCAACAGTGCATAAACCAGTTCACCATGGCGCACGGTTCGCATTGACTCGACCTCGCCACTTTGCTTATTAATAAGCGAAACGACAATGTTTGCTTCGCCGTCGCCACCGCTGACCTTACCCTTGAAGAAGCCGTAGTTATCTTCAAGCGCGGTCATGTCCTGGTTCAAGTCCCGGATTACGCAGGCACTGAGCAGCAAACATGCCGCAGACAATCCGAGCATCCTGTAGATAGGTTTCAGCCTGTCGATGGTTATCTCCTGTTACTGGCGTCAGTATGACCGATTTTGGCTGACTCTAAAAAGGCACACTGCTGTTGCGGTGGTCGTCGACCAGATAATGCGGCAAGTTTGGGACCGTTGGCCGAGCCGCGCGATGGCAGCGGCGTTCAGGGGGCAATGGCATCGCTCATAAGGTCCGTACAAACGTCAGCTAAGGACATTAGTACGAAGTACCTTAATCCTCCCAAGACAACTGATTTCGCTATCTTGTTCTCGCCAACAGAGGGGCTTTATGCAGAGGTCTTACGCCAAGCTGGATTGATCGAAAAGTTGCAGGACGAGCACCGGGTCGTTGTTGCCGGACCGACGACATTGGCGGCGATCCTCAACAGTCTGCGAATGGGATTTCGGACGCTGGCAATCGAGCAGAGGTCGAGTGAGGTCTGGAAGGTGTTGGCGGGCGTGAAGATGGAGTTCGGAAAATTCGGCGGCGTGCTGGATAAGGTCAAGAAATAGCTTGAAACAGCGAGTCGCTCGATAGACCAGACCAATATTCGAACAAGAGCAATTGAAAGAAAGCTCCGCTCGGTCGAAGACATTCCCACCTCCGATTCGACGAAGTTGTTTGAGGTTTACGGTGATGACCTGCCTGTCGAGGATGCACAGCAAGAATAGGGACACTGCCGATCTTAGGCAGTGCTGACTGGCTGACTCCCGACCCCAGAGAGTTAGTTGCCTGAGATTTGCCGAGATCGAAACGTCACTGTGTGAGATTTGTGTGACTGAGTGCTGCACGGTTGTGCAGAGTACTGCAATTGCAATGGACGTACCGCCAGTTAGCATTAATATTATTAGTTACTTACAATCGAAATAGCGTACTCCGAAGGCAGGGGTCGTTCCGATAGATGCGGCGTGCCAATTGATTACCAAGGCGCACTGTGAGTACGGTTCGATCCGAGGCGAGCGTAG
>Ga0224504_10000117_pt1 | contig 32215 bp, 23 predicted proteins | sample SF_Oct11_sed_USG_3_FD_170160 | JGI IMG/M metagenome (GOLD analysis project Ga0224504, IMG submission 170160) | Sediment microbial communities from San Francisco Bay, California, United States - SF_Oct11_sed_USGS_24 | ecosystem: Environmental > Aquatic > Marine > Sediment | place: USA...
CAGTGTCACGTAGTCCACGCCGGCATCACGAAGCGCCGCCAGTGCTTCCGGTGGCGTGAAAAAAACATAGGACTTCGGTGCTTTTTGCTCCGGTTCAGAGCCCATGACCTGGGTTTCCAGGTTCACCGAAGCAAGGTCCGCAAGCTCCAGGTAGGGTTTCATGTGTTGCATCAGTGCTCGCGTGTCATCGCCCTTGTGGTCTTCCCGGATCAGTACCGGCTCGCCGTCGTCAGGATCTGAAAAGCGCCGCCCCATCATGGCGTCTCCGCCAAAGACCATCAGGCTCCGGCCTTCGGCACGGGCCACCAGCGTGACATCCGGGAGTTGCACGGGGTCCCCGGGGGACCTTCTGGGCCTCCAGCCGAGCTCCAGCGGGCTGTAGCTGTGGACCATCGAAAAGTAGCCTTCCGAGACGTATTCGAAGGAGTACAGGGCGCCGCTTGTGGCGGTCAACTCAAACCGGCCTGCCGCATCGGTAACCGCGGCATGCTGGCCCAGGGTGACCTGCGCTCCCGCTATGCCTTCGCCGGATTCATTCAGTACCCGGCCGGAAAAGCCGACCTCGGCGAGCGCAGGAAAGGTGATGAGAAACAACAAAATACCGATCGTAAGTTTATTTAACAGGTGCATGATCAAGGTTGCGGGCAAGGTGGAGCACTGCAAACTGACACGCTGTCGGCGTTTGCGACAAGCGCGATCAGGGCGGCGACTCCGAGGGCGCCAAGTATCCAGGCAAGTGTGTTGTCGTTCTTGTTGGCGTGTGGGTTTTCCACGCTCAGACTCTTCATGTCCTCGTATCGGTAGAAGCCCTTGTTGCCGCCCAGGCCTTCATGGGTCATTTCGGTGACCCGGAATTTGACGGTTTTTCGGTCCAGGGTTTTCACTTTCACCAGGTAGCCGTAGTCGATACCCCGGGCTTTTTCGCTTTGCATGGCGTGTTCGATGTTGACCGGCTGCATGCCGGAGCAGCCCACCAGGTTCAGCATCAACAGGCACAGCGTGTAACGAACGAGGAAACGGGACATCGTTCATATTGTACTGACTTTGGCATAGCGAGTCAGCGGATGGTTAATCCGGTGACACGCATCAGCTGATTGGGGCGATGCGCTCGCTAGAATAAGCCGTTAACACAACAGAAGAATCGCGAAATGCTTTTGCGAACGGGGTCTTCAGCGGCTGTGCTGTTCATCTTGTGCTGCCTGCTACAGTCAGTGCTCTGGCCGGCGATGGCCATCGCGCAGGAACAGACAAGGCAACTGCCGGCCGTGGCTGTCGACCAATCGCCGATACTCGATGGTGACGTGATCAACGATCCTGCCTGGCAGGCCGCCACAGCAACCGGCGGCTTTATCCAGACCACTCCCGATGAGGGCATGCCCGCGAGCCAGCGGACAGAAGTCCGGGTCATTTACACCGCGGAGGCGATCTATTTCGGCTTTGTCCTGTATGACGACGAGCCGGCCGCAATCGTGGCCTCAGATGCACGCCGGGATGCCAGCCTGAGCGAGACGGACAGCGTGTTGCTGATTCTGGACACGTACCGGGATGAGCAGAACGGTTTCGTATTCGGGACCAATCCCAATGGACTCCTCTATGACGGTCAGCTGAGCAAGGCGGGACAGGGCACGTCCCTGTCAGGCGGCAGCAGCGGCGCCGGTGGTGGATTCAACCTCAACTGGGACGGTGTCTGGGAAGTCAGGACGGAGATGGGAGAGTATGGCTGGAGCGCCGAATTCAGGATTCCGTTCAATACCATTCGTTATCCCTCGATGGATATTCAAAGCTGGGGTGTCAATTTTCAGCGAAACATCATTCGCCGCAACGAGACTGCCTATTGGTCTCCGTTGGGCCGGCAATTCAACCTGCTTCGCCTGGCCGACGCCGGCTTACTGACCAGTCTTGAAATTGGCAGCCAACGCAACCTCAAGATCGTCCCGTACGTGCTCGCAGAGGTCAGCGATGTAGGCGATGCGGGAAACGATACGGATACCGAATGGGGTCTGGACGTCAAGTACAGCCTGACTCCTTCGCTGACCCTGGACCTGACTTACAACACGGATTTTGCCCAGGTCGAAGCGGATGAATCCCAGGTGTCACTCGACCGGTTCAACCTCTTTTTTCCCGAGAAACGTCCCTTCTTCCTGGAAAATGCCGGCTTGTTCGCGGTGGGCAAGGCCCGGCAGGTCGAACTGTTTTTCAGTCGTCGTATCGGCCTGTCCAAGGGTGGAGACATCATTCCCATCGATTACGGTGCACGCGTCTCCGGCGCCCTGGCCGGCGTCAACGTCGGCGCCATGTACATGCAGACAGATGAGCTGGACCAGGTTACACCCACCAATCGCTTTGGCGTTGCGAGGATCAACAAGGAGCTTCCCAACCGTTCCTCGCTCGGCGCCATTTTTGTCAGCCGCGAAGCGAAGGGGGATTTTCCAGGTTTGGCAGACAGCAACCGGACTTACGGCGCAGATGCACGCTGGGGCATCGGGGAGTACGGGCTGATCTCCGGCTATGTCGCGAGCACCTCGACGCCCGGGCTGGAGGGAGACGAGAACTCCTGGTCGCTGGCGGCCGATTATGATTCCGAACGCTGGAGCCTGGGAGCCGACTTTGTCAAAGTCGGCGAGGATTTTAACCCCGAAGTCGGTTTTCTCAACCGCAGCGGTGGTTATCGAAATTACGCGGCCAATATCATGCGGCGTTACAGGCCGGACAACAGCCGCATCGGACTGCTGGAAATTCGCCCGCACGCGTCCTATCGCGGCTACTGGACGCTCGACGGGTTCCAGGAGAACGGGTTTCTGCACATTGACAACCACCTGGTCTGGAAAAACGGCTACGAGTTCCATTCCGCAGTCAACTTCACCACCGAAGGCCTGCGCCTGCCCTACGAGATTTCAGACGGGATCTTCGTTCCAGCAGGCACCTATCGCAATTCGGAAGTTCACCTGTATGGACAGACCAATGAAGGCGCCTGGATCAGTTTCAGTGCCTCGCTGACGGTGGGCGGGTTCTACAACGGTGACCGGGTTGCCTTCAGTCCGTCCATGCGGATGCGGCTGGGCGAACATTTCACGACCGAGATCGGATGGAGTCAGAACAACGTGGACTTGCCGCAGGGGGACTTCACGACCCAGGTAGGCCGGTTCCGGCTGTCCTATTCCTTCACGCCGCAGATTGCGCTGGAGGCGTTGCTGCAATACAACAACGTCGATGATTTTTTCTCGACCAACCTGCGCTTTTCCTGGTTGCGCAAAGCAAATACCGGGCTATACGTCGTGTTTAACGATATCAATGGCCATGACCGCTATACCGGGGAGCAGCCTGACCGCAGCCTGATCGTTAAATACACGCATATGTTTGACGTGTTCTAACTGGTCTTCAACGCCCCCTGGCATTCGCTGGGGACATAACGGATATCTCCCTCGATGACTCGGCAGGTCCAGGAGCTTTCTTTACGGGTACCGTTTGCGGTCAATTCAAGAACGGGGTCCGTGGGGGCGCCCGTATTGCTGGTCCAGATGACGATCACCATGGACTGCTGCGCGCAATCTGCGCCCAATTCAATTTTGTTCATGTGATCAACGCCTGAGCCCGACGGCGTATAAAAATACCCAGCTTCGATATTATTGCTGATCAGGGCTTTCTGATTGGCTTTGCAGGAATTCTGCAGGGCTGTCTTGGCCGCGGATGCAAATTCAAGGCTGACATCGACATTGTCCCGAATGTTCTGCTCGAATGCCGAGGGCAGCGTAAATGCCAGGATAATCGCAGTGACGGCGAATGTGACCATGCCCTCGATGATGGAAACTCCCTTGTATTGATAGCTGCTGATATTCATTTTCTACCCCTTGTAGCGTCTCCCGGGCGTTTCAGACCCGGGTCGGCAGGTAACCTTATAAATGCACTATTCGTGCCACAGGGGTTGAATCAAAAATAAACAGCTATAACAATAGCTTATGAAGGCATGATGGCTCGATCCGCTGGGGATCGAGCCCGAAATGGTCTTTCAGCGACGATTTTTGTCCGTTGCATTCCTCAATAGGCTCCGCGGTAGTACTCCCGGTGCCAGCGTTCCGGTTTTTCATAAATCGCCGCGTCGATGATGGACCAAAGGTGAATTACCCAGCCCATCAGGATCAGCCAGAGAACCGCCGTCAGGATGAACATCAGGCCGGCCAAAAACCAGCGCCCCTGGAGCAATTGTCCAAGACCGGGAATAAAAAAGCTCGCCAGCGCAGCGATGACGTTACCGCAGGATCCACTTCCCATGCTGTATCTCCTTTCAGGGTTTACGGGTTAATAAATGCAGAATTCGTGCCAGTGTATATTGCGGCTTTTTAAAAGCGCTGGTCTGGCGTCGAGGGCTCGCCAGTTGGTGAAATCAGCGAAAAGTTGGCAAATTTTGCAGAACGATTGCATGATCCAGGTCCGGGTGGTTTTTCCTTCGAACTGCTATTTATGCTGAGGTATGGAACAGTCAAAGCAATCCCGCATTCTGTTCACTCCAGCTGAACAACAGCAGATTAACCGTCTGAATGATTCGCTGGTGGAGGCCTTTCTGGTCAAGGCTGAGGCGGACACGCAAAAAACCGCCTTGCGTCAATACCTGGAGACCATGGCAATTATTGGCCAGCGCCTGCGCATGTTCGAAATTGCCAACCACCGGATTTTTACACAGCATGGCCGCCTGATCGTTCCTTACGACGCTCATGGCGTGTTGTTGATATACAGTCTTGGAGAAGATTCGGGCCGGGTGCTGAAAGAAGTTCGTTTGCCACACGGTACCCTGATTACCGACCGGCAGATCGTTTCCCTGGTTGGCCAGACGGACGGGCTGGTGGACCTTGAAAAAGAGATCTACCACCTGGATATCGACGATACGCCGGCCATCCAGGTTTCCCGCCTGCGGGACCTGGCAAGGTTGCTGGGCCGATTGAACCAATGTGGCAGCAGGCACGAGGCGGTTTACCTGCTGCGATTCCTGGTCGCCCGGCTTTGCAGCACCAACCGACGAAGCATCAGTCACGCCAAGAACCTGAAGCCGGAAACCATGCAGGTGCGAAAAGAGCTGGTTGAATTCATGAACGGCCCTTTCGCGCGCCGCTTGCGCCTGCCCACCCGGCTGCTGGTGCGAAATATTTCCGGCCTGGTGTCCCAGCCAAAACTGATTGACGAGGTTTGGCAGGATACGATCGACCTCTGCGAGGTACATGTGCGGGGAAGCGCTATTACGAACGAAATTCGCCGCAGCACGCATCACGCCATGGGCAGCAAGACCTTGTCATTGGCCCGGGCTTACCTGGATTGGTTGAACGGTGATATCGCAGCGTTTCCAGATCCGGAACGGGAAGTGCCGGTGGAGGCTGACGAGATTGCGAGGTCCAGCAAGGAAGTTAAAGCGCTGGTTGCGCGGATCGTGGCCGACCTCGAGCAGCTTCTTGGAAACGCGCAAATCGTCTCCCGCGTCACCGAATGGCGCTCGTCATACACGGACGAACTGATGACTTGCGAGTCAGGCATGACCCTTGAAGAGGAGCTGGACTCGCTGATTGCCAACGGAATTCATGCCGGAAATCGCTGGGTATACCAGCACCGGCTGCGTAGCCTGGAAGCCAAGTCACGCGAGGGCGCCTGGAGCAACATCAGCGGCAGGGACTTCAGGGAGGAGCTGCAGGTCTTGCAAAGTCCGTTGCCTGGTGACGAGGCATTTCAGGCTGAAGAAGCAGAACTTCGAGCCCGTGAAGCGGTTCAGCGGTTCGCTCAGGAGCTTCGCAAGCAACACCAGGATGGGCTGTTTGCCGCCCTGGATACCCTGGTTTCGCTGTACCAGCAGGACCAACCGTTCCGGGCTTTTGAAGACAGTTGCAATTTAAGGAGAGAATTGGAAAGCCTGGTCGGTGATGGCGCCTTTCCGAGCCAGCGCTACCTGCTGCACCAACTGGACTGTGTGCTGGAGGAACTGGGGTTTTTCGCACTCAGGCATGTTGCCTCGGACTACCTGGACCAGGGAGTAGACCTCGAGGAGTGCCTGGAAATCATCTTCATGTGCGCCAGCAACCTGCAGCATGATGGTCTTTTTTCCAGGGAGCTTTGGGATCTGGCCGTGATGCTGGTCAATCCCAGGCGGTCATCGGCTGAATTGCTTGACGCGCTCGAACAGATTCAGCGCAATTATCACCGCCTGGTGCTGAGAGTCAGTGAAGCATATGACGTGATGGCTGGCCATCTCGGCTACAGTGTCGACGAAATGCGGGCTGTGCAGGGAAACTTCCAACGCACGATGCACGATCTGAACAACCTTGTTCACTTTTCCGACCTGGCGCGGGCGCATGTCACAGAGCGGCGCGTGACAAGCAACCCACCCGGGACCGGCGCGCTGGGCAGCGACCCCTGGGATTTCATTCACCTTTCGCATCTGGACGACCTTATCCGTCGCGTTGAAGACTGGTCCTCGGTCAGCCTGCAGGCTCGTTATGGCGGCAAGGGTTCAGGGTTGATCTATATTTCTTACCTGGGCATCCCCACCCGGGACGCTTTTATCGTCCCGGCCGTTTTACCCCGGTTGAACCTGCACCGGACCCAATCGGAACGATTGGAAAAAGCCTTGCTGGATCACCTCAAGATCCTGGAGCGCGACATTTCGACCAACGACGGTGCGCCATTGACGTTTGGGGATCCCGGTGCGCCGCTGCTACTGGCGGTTCGCGGTGGCTCCGTGTTTTCAATGCCGGGCATGTTGTCGACGATGGTTTTCGTTGGAATGACCGATGCAGTAGCAGAGTCCCTGGCACGCGAAGACGAGTGGTTTGCCTGGGATGCTTATCGACGTTTCCTGGCCACGTATGCTGCCGCGGTGTGGCATATCGACCTCGAACAGTGGGACCTGGTGGAAAAGGCAAAGAGCGCGCTGGGCGTAAAACTCAAGACCGACTTGCCGGGAAGCGTCATGCGGGGCATCGTTGAAGCATCCAAGGCGGCGATCCATGAACTGGGTTTCGGCACCCAGCTTGAACGGGTGCTTAACGATCCGCTACTTCAATTGATCACCGCAGTGCGGGCAGTGCACGATTCCTGGAATGCTGAGCGTGCCCGCCGCTACCGGGAAATCAAGCACATGAGCGATAGCTGGCACACTGCCGTGATTGTTCAGCAAATGGCCTGTGGCAACCGCTCCAACCTGCAGGAGCTCAAGCCGGGAATGGACGAGATGGGTATTTCCCTGACCGGAGTGATTCCTAACACCCGCATGACGACGTCCGGTTTCAGAGTTTTTACCGGTGATGTCAAATTCAGCGCATGCGGGGATGACCTGGTGGGGGGGCTTACTGCCGCCCAGTCATTCGAGCCGGTCCAGGAGTTACGGGCGCAGGCGCCCATGCTGGAGCGAAAGCTCAACCACATCAGTTCCCGCCTTCGGCGCTACCTGGGCTCCGACACGGAAATTGAGTTCACGGTTGAACGAGGCGTGTTAAGTATCCTGCAGACACGTAGCGCGCAGATGGAACATCACTTCATTCCCCGCACGTTCAGGAATCCCGGGAAGGCCAGCGGACAGGGAATCGGTATCAGCGGTGGCGCATTCAGGGGTGTTGTGGCTTTCAACGAGGACGACGTCATGCAACTCCGGAATACGGCAGCGGCCGAACGGCCGGAGGTGGACGGCATACTGTTACTGCTGGAGAATCCCATACCTGACGAAATACCACTGATCCTCTCTGTCGATGGACTGCTGTGTGCAAAGGGCGGCTCGACTTCGCACGCGGCAGTCGCGGTACATGGCATCGACGATAAACCTTATGCAGCGGTCATGGGCGTGTCAGAATTGCGGCTGGGTCACAACAAGGCCGAATTGGCTTCTGCGGATGGACGGCAAGCCCATCACATCCGAACCGGCGACGTCCTCTCGATTCACGGGCAAACCGGAGAAGTGTTCACGGGTTCAGTCGAAGTGCTCAGCGTAGCGGCCACGGGAGAGGCTGGAGAAAAGGAAACGGCCCGCATTCGCCAGGCTTAATCCCGTTCGCCGACTGGCATGAACTCTTCGCCGAATAACACCATTTTTTCGATCGTGCCCTTCGGACCCACTCTGAATTCTGCAAACTCCCGCAGCCCCCAGGGTTCATGCTCCACCAGGAAGGTATCGAGGTGCCAGTGGCTCATCGGCATACCGACCTTTTTGGTCTTCAACACCCACTCGCGGCCGTTTTTTTCGATGACGATCTCGCCCATGGCTTTGCTGGACCAGCTGCCCAGGTAGTTCTCCTGCGGCAGGCTGGGCCGGGTTTTTTTCAGACGTTGGTTTTCCGATTCCGCCCAGCGCTGATCACCGTCGTCCGCCTGGTTGGCGTACAAGTCGAAGATTTCCTGGTTCCAGTCGCGGGACGTTTCCGGATTTTCGTTGTCCATGACGGCCCACAGCACGGCATGGCGCAGTTCGGCATGGTCGCGATTGCCCAGCACAACGACCGCCCGGTCTTCGGCCCGGTCTATCCCGATGATCGCAACCAGGCCGGACAGGCTACCGGTGTGAAAATCGATCTTGCGTCCCTGGAAATTCTGCTGGAACCAGCCCAGGCCGTAGCTGGTCCAGTCGGGCTGGGTCAGGGCGGTGGTCGGATAAAAGTCCTCGATGGCAATCAGGTGCTGGGGCTTGAACATCTCCTCGAAACGGTCTTCAGTGATCAGCCGCGAACCGTCCGCGGCCACTCCTCCGCGAAGCAGGAACTGTGCCCACAAGCCCATGTCATGAATGGATGTCCAGGCGGAGCCGGCCGCATCGGCCAGGTCGCCTGGGAAATCCCACTCGGCCATCTCGAGTTTTTCTTCATTGAAGAAATAGGGTCGAACATAGGACTGGCCCTGCTTGATGCCACCGCGAGTGCCATAGGTTTCCATCATGCCAATGGGTTGCCAGAGGCGTTCAGTCAGGAAATAGTCCCAGCGTTGTCCGGACAGCCGCTCAATGACCAGACCGGCCAATTCATACATCGTGTTCTGGTAGATAAGCCGGGTTCGCAGAGGCGCTGCTGCCGGGACTGCGCTTAATCGGCGGATTTGTTCCTCCAGCGGCATTTCCTGGAAAAATGTCCAGCCATCGGTGCTTGGAAGTCCGGTTCGGTGTGCCAACAGGTCCCTGATCGTCAATTGTTCGGTCAACAGCGGGTCTTTGAAATGCAGTTCCGGAATATGCTTGATGACCGGGTCGTCCAGCGACAGCTTGCTTTCGTCAACCAGCATCAGGATGCCGGCCGCGACCATCGCCTTGGTGGTCGAGGCATTGGCGAACAGGGTGTGCTTGTCCACGGCCAATCCGCCATCTGCCTCGGTGCGGCCAAAGCCTTTCTGGTACATCACCTTCGAACTCGACACGACGGTTACGGCCATGCCCGGTACATGCCACAGCTCCATACCCCGTTCCACCATACTGTCCAGTCTTTCCCAATCATTGTCTGCCTGCAGAACGCCACAGCAGGCCCAAACGATACATGTTGAAAAAATGGTTTCAAAAAATCGGCGGGGTAGTGATCTCATGTAAGGTTCCTGATTGGTGGCAATTCTGGATGGATGGAAGTTACTACATTGCGGTGCAGATTGCCGCAGGTGCTGCTAGAGTAAGGTCATTCTGTAACAGATTTAATGGGGAAAATACATGGCTTCCGACACCAACACCAGCTTGAAGCAGTCATTGGGCGAGCTGCTGGGCCTGGCTCGCGGACTGATGGCCGACCGGGAACTGACCGACAGCGAGATCAATTTTTTAAATGAGTGGCTCGATAACCGCTACTTGGTGACATCGTCTTTTCCGGGCAATGTCATTCATGATCGGATCAAGGAAGTGCTGGCAGATGGTGTGATCACCGAGGAAGAACGCAGCCACCTGGTCGATACGCTGGACATGCTGATCGAAGACCGGCTGGAGGACCTCGCCGAGCAAATCGACCTGACGGAATTATGGTTTGATGAAGTCGGATTGATCGATTTCCAGCAGGCACGCTTCTGCCTGACCGGCAATTTCGTATATGGCCCCAAAGATGTCTGTAAAACTGCAATCGAGCAGCGCGGTGGAATTGTCACGCCTTCGGTAGGTGAGGAAATCCAGTTCCTGGTGGTGGGCGGCCTGGGCGTGGATGAATGGCGAACCGGCGGCCTGGGCGCGGAAATCGAGTCTGCGATGAGGCTTCGTGCGACTGGCAAACCGGTCAAAATCATCCCTGAAGATTGCTGGGTGGCCAAGCTGTAAGCTGCCCCCGGCGGTCACTGAGTCACGCGGGGTCTTCGGCCACCTGCACGATCAATTTGCCAAAGTTTTTGCCGCGGAACAGCCAGTTAAAGTACTCGGGTGCATTCTCCAGGCCTTCGACAATGGTCTCACGGTACTTGATTTTGCCTTCCGCTACCCACTCGGTCAGTTTAAGGTTCGCTTCGGCATACTCCGAAATGTAGTTGAAAACCAGGAAGAACTGGTGCCATGGAGGGTTCTCAAGCTCACCAAATATATGAAACGGTGTTCGGGTTTCTGAAACTTTCCTCGCGTTGTAGCTGGATATGTAACCGCAGATAGGTACTCGTGCCCCCGGATTGAGCTGCTTGGCCACGGCTTCGGCGAGCGCTCCTCCTACGGACTCGAAGTAGATGTCGATTCCGTTGGGACAGGCCTTTGCCAGCGCATCGTCGAGATGGCCGGCCTTGTAGTCAATGCATTCGTCAAAGCCCAGTTCATTCCTGACCCAGTCACATTTTTCCGGGCCACCGGCAACTCCCACCACGCGCAGACGTTCCATCCTGGCAATCTGGCCCACCACTGAACCTACGGCTCCGGAAGCAGCGGAGACTACAATGGTCTCACCGGCACTGGGCTTGCCTTCGCGCAGCAATCCGAAATAAGCGGTTCGTCCGGGCATGCCGCAGACGCCCAGATAAGTGGAAAGGGGTACCCGGGCAGGATCGACCGGGTAGACCATCAAATCGTTTTCCTCGGCAATGAAATAGCTCTGCCAGCCTGAAGGACAGCAGACATACTCGCCCTTGGTGAATCGCAGAGACTTTGATTTGATGACAACCCCCGCGGTTTCGCCGGTAATGACGCCGCCGATGGGTACGGGATCGGCATACGATTTCTCCTTGCTCATCCGGCCGCGCATATAAGGATCCAGTGACAGGTAAATCACCTTGATCAGCACCTGGCCGTTCTTCAGTTTCGGGACAGGCTCCTTTTCAATCCGGTAGTTATCTGCAACAGGTTCGCCAGCAGGGCGGCTGGCCAGCACGATTCGGGTGTTTTCTAGTGTCATTTCAATTCATTGATCAGTAACAAGGGATTGGCTTCTAAGTGTCCAGGTTTGCAATCAAGCATAGTCGTTTAACAAATGAATGCCAAAACATTCATTGCAAACAGCGGCCGGAAGGTTTCCTTTGGGTAGCTTCGACTTCCTTGTACAATTTGCAGACAGGATCCGGCGAAACGACTGACCGATCAGCGGAATATCTGAAAATCGGAATGCAAGTACCGGAATACTACTCATGGGAGAGCAGGAATGAAGTTCATCCAGAAAACACTTGTGAGCGTGGCGCTGTTATTGGCCTCTGCGGCCCAGGCGGGCACCGAGGAAGGTGTGGCCTCTTATTACGCTGACTCGCTCGATGGCAACAAGACCGCCAGTGGTGAAGTCTATGATAAAAGCGCCATGACCGCCGCACACAGGACCTTGCCTTTTGGGACCGAAGTGAGAGTCACCAATCTTTCCAATCAGAAGGAGGTGGTGGTTCGAATCAACGACCGGGGACCCCATGCAAAGTCCCGCGTGATTGATGTCTCTGGTGCTGCGGCAAAAAAACTGGGGTTGATCGATTCAGGGACCGCTAAAGTCCGGATCAGCTACGAGGAATAAGCCTGATATGGCAACGCCGGACGTCCTGGTTGCGGTTCACGACGCGCAAGCCTACCCGCCTTTGCTTGATGAAATGCTGGGAAGCGAAGTCCGCGTCAGCACTGCGACTGGCGCAGAGGAAGTCCTGAAAGTTTACGACGGGCAAACCGTCGTATTGGGGGAGCCGGACCTGCTAGCGCTCACCATCGATGATATGCCTGCGGTTCAATGGGTGCAGTCGAGCTGGGCCGGGGTTACGCCTTTATTGAGTTGTCGCAGGCAGAACTTCTTACTCACCGGAATCAAAAACACTTTCGGTGCGCAGATGGCGGAGTACGTGTTTGCTTACCTGCTGGCGAGAGAAATCAGGATACTGGAGCGGCTGGGCCGCCAGTCGCAGAAAAGCTGGTGGGATGAGCCTTCAGGTGGCTTGCAAGGGAAAACCCTGGGTGTGATGGGCACCGGATCTATCGGCAGCGAGATTGCCAGGACTGCAAGAGCCTTTGGCATGAGTGTCATTGGATTCAGCCGCAGCGGCAAAACGTCTGAGTCTTTTGACAAGGTGTATGCCGGCGACCAGTTGGCAGATTTCCTGCCCGGTCTCGATTACCTGGTCGCCGTTTTGCCGGATACGCCGGGAACCAGGCACCTGCTGGGAGCGGAGGCTTTCGCCCGGATGAAGAACAGTTGCTACCTGGTCAACGTGGGCAGGGGATCACTGATTGACGAGCAGGCCCTGCTCAAAGCACTCTATGCGGAGCAACTGGCGGGAGCGGTTCTCGATGTTTTCGAGTCGGAACCATTGGCAGAGGATAGTCCCCTGTGGCATGCACCCAACCTGTTGCTGACCGGGCACATCGCAGCCATTAGCCGGCCGCGGGATATCGCAGAGATTTTCAGCGCGAACTACCGCAAGTTCTGCAATGGTGAACCACTGGATTACCGGGTCGATTTCGACCGGGGATACTGAATATTTCAAAAGGCGAAAAAATCATGGCGGGAGTAGAAGGAAGAGTTGCCCTGGTGACCGGGGCCGGGCGCGGGATCGGTCTCGAGGCGGCGAAATTACTGGCGGCGCGCGGCGCCAAGGTGATGGCGGTTGCCCGTAGCGAAAATGAACTGGCCAGCCTGGGGCTGGATTACGTGGTGGCTGACCTGGGAACCGCTGAAGGCTGCTCCCATGCCGTCGAACAGGCGCGCCAGCGATTGGGGCCGATCGAAATTTTTGTCTGCAATCACGGCATCGGTTCTGCTCATGAAAAAGTCATTTGGGAGCAGGATCCACAGCTGTGGGATGAAACCATCCGGATCAACCTGGATGGCCCATTCCACCTGTCGAGGCTGATTACTCCGGGAATGGTGGCGCAGGGTTACGGCCGGATCGTCTACACCAGCTCAACAGCAGGTGAGGTGGCGGAGCCCGCCAGTGCTGCTTACAACAGTTCGAAACATGGGCTGCTCGGATTGATGCGGTCGGTTGCAGTCGATGGAGGCATGCATGGCATCACCTCCAATGCGGTGTTGCCCGGCTGGGTTCGAACGGAAATGGCCGAGAACTCAGCGATTGCCGAAGCACAGGAGAGGGGCATCAGCACAGAGGATGTGTGGGCTGAAAGGGCGGCGCTGTATCCGGCGGGCCGCGTCGTTACACCCTTGGAAGTGGCGGAAATGATCGCTTTCCTGGCATCCGAAGAATCCAGCGGCGTCAGTGGCCAGGCAGTGACCGTTGCACTGGGCGGTATTTACTGAAGTCTGTCAGGAGTTTTTTTCCGGCAGATAGTGAATGACGCGGATGTTTTCCAGCGTTACCAGGCCGCCACTGTTGGCATCTTCCATGAGCGCCGAAAGCGTCGGTTGAAAGGCCTCGATTTTTGCTTCCTCGTCGACGATTTCGACCACCATGGAAAGGTCCGCCGACAGGTCGAGAATCTTGGTCGTGCGAATGTGATCGGTAGCGCCGTAACCCAGTACTCCTTTGAGTACCGTGGCGCCCGCCAGCCCTGCCTCGCGGGCTGCTTTGACGATGACTTCATGCAGCGGGTGGTGGCCAACCTTGTCGCTTTCTCCGATGAATATCCTCAGCAGTACAGCTTGTCCGGAAATTTCCATGCTTACCTCATGCTCAATTCGACAATCAACAGACCCAGGGCAAAGGCCAGGGCAGCGCCGGCCAGGGTTGCTGCAAAGTAGGTGGATGCAAAGAAAAACTCCTTGTCCTGGATGAACTGCCCCAGTTCATAGATAAACGACGACATGGTCGTGAATCCGCCACAGAAACCCGTGGCCAGTAACAGTCGCATTTCGGTGGACAACAGTTCGGTTTTGCCGCTGACCCCCGCAATGATGCCAACGACCAGGCAGCCTGCCAGGTTGGAAAGCAGTGTGCCGTATGGCAGGCTGAACGCGGCCAGGTTCTGCGTAGCAAGGGTCAGGCCATAGCGGCTCAGTCCGCCAAGCATACTGCCTGCCCCTACGAACACCAGTGCGATGAAAGTCTGCATTGTCGAAACTGTACCGCAGCGCGCCGCAGCACGTAAACCGCTTAATCGTCTTCCCTGACGAAACTCCAGGCAATGGCCGACAGGGCCAGGCTGGCGGCGGAGATGGCGAAAATGATGTTCTTGTCCGGCGCACGGCTGATCAGCAATGCAACGCCCAGGCTGACGACCAGCTGCGGCAGCACCACCGAGAGGTTGAACAGGCCCATGAACAGGCCCATGCGAGCCTGGCTGACCTTCTGGGAAACGATCGCAAATGGCAGGCTGACGATGGCCGCCCAGCCGATACCCAGCACAGCCATCAGCAAATAAATTTTCGCCGGGCTGACACCAAACCCATAAAGGCCGACGTACCCGGCTGTCATAAACGCCATGCAGATGACATGTGTCTTGATGCGACCGATGCGATGCGCCAACGGCATCAGTACCACTGCAGGCAGCAGCGCTCCCACTGCATTCAGTACCAGGAAGCTCATGGACCCGACCCGGCCAAGGTCTATATCCGACATGCCGGGCAGTTGCTGCTGCAGAAAAGGAAAAAGGAATACAAAGGTCGTCTGGATGCCCACCCAGCTGAAGGAATGCGCTGCAATCACCTTGCGAAAGGAGGTCAATCTGCCGCCGTCAGCGGTTTCTTTCTCAAGCAATGCCTGTGCGACCAACAGAACAGTGACCACGGCACAGGCAATTTCCGCATAGTAATTTGCCGGTTCAATACCGGCCATGCGACGGCCCATGGCATAAATGTCATAAACCAGGAAACCCCACAGCGGGCGAATGGCGATCAGCATGCCGAGAAGGGAGTCCTGCTTTTGTGATTTGACAGCTTCAGCAGGCGTCTTGGGTTCTGACTCGAGTTCACGGGGCTCGGTGATGAACAGCGTGGGAACAATCGAAAACAGCAGCACGATCACAGCACCCGCGTAGATCAGGACATAATTGTCGAACACCGCGCCGACGGCGTAAGCCAGCACCCCGAAAGTGCCGGAGATGCTCTGCATCCAGGTATAGCCCTTGGTGCGTTCATCGCCCTCATCGGTGACGTCGGCAATGATGGAACGTGTCGGGTTAAAACTCACATTGATGGCCAGGTCCAGCGTCAGTGCCACCGCGATGGCGACACCCAGTATCCCGCCTACCCCCAGGTTGGCTGAAATCACGTCCAGGTTGGGCAGCGCCAGCAGCATCAGCGCGGCAAGCATGCCGCCAATCAGGATGAAAGGCCGGCGGCGGCCGTTCCAGAACCAGACCTTGTCACTGATCACGCCGATAATGACTTGTCCCAGGATGCCGGCGAGTGGACCGGCGGCCCAGACCAGTCCAACGTCATGGATGTCGAGTTGGTACTGGGTGGTCAGAATCCAGCTCAACGCCGAGATCTGGATGGAAAGCGCGAAGCCCATTGCCGTGGAAGGCAGGCTCAGCAGGGCGAAGAACGCGGGGCTTTTTGATTGCTGGAATTTATGCATGGGGAAGAACCATAGTTCTTTTGTGGCCGCGATGCCTGTTTCGCCGCTCTGAATACGAATTCAGGCTGGGTGGGTCAGGTTTTTCGACCGCCGCATGAACCGCGGATTTTCAGGAATAACGGCAGTTGTTGTGATTGAACATCTTCGCCCTTGATCATGCCGATCAGGTTTTTGACCAGGGCTTCGGCCGCCAGCCGGGTGTCCTGTTTAATCGTGGTCAGGGAAGGGCTGAAGTAGGACGCGGCGGGGAGGTCGTCGAAACCCACCACGGAAATCTCCTGCGGCACCTTGATGCCGCTCTTGCGCAGGCACTTCAGCGCGCCGAAAGCGATCAGGTCGGTGACCGCGAACAGGGCATCGAATTCCAGGCCGCTCTCGAGCAGTTGCGCCACGGCTTCATAGCCTGCCGTTTCCTGGTTTTCGGAGAGAATCTTCAAGCTTGGGTCAATCGGCAGACCGGCTTCCTGATGTGCCTTGCAATACCCTTCATAACGCAGTTTGAATTCAGGATGTTCATCACTGGCGTCGCCCAGGAAAATGATGCGTTTGCGCCCGAGGCTGACCAGGTGCTTAGTTGCCAGCTCGCCGCCTTCCAGGTTTTGACCGCTGATCGTATGACCCTTCAGGTCAGCCGTCGACAGACCAAAGATCGTAAAACGCGCCCCCTCGTCACTCAACCGGGTGAGCTTTGCGGCCATGTGTGCATAGTTACCGTAGCCGAGCAGAATCATGCCGTCGGCGCGGTTACTGATCTGATATTCATGCAACCAGTCGTCGCTGAGTTGCTGGAAAGAAATCAATACATCGTATTTTTCAGCGGCCGCTGTTCTCGTAATGTGACCAAGCAATGACAGGAAAAACGGATTGATCTGGGAGTCGTCGGTGGTCGGGTCCTCGTACAACAGGAGTGCAATAGTCTTGCTGTGCTGCGATCGCAATCCCGCGGCGCTGCGATCGACCCGGTAATTCAATTCCCTGGCGATCTGCTTGATGCGTTCGCGGGTCTTGGGGTTGACCAGCGGACTGTCCCGCAATGCTCGCGAAACAGTGGCCTGAGATACCCCGGCTTTGTGGGCAATGTCAAACGATGTTGTCTTGCCGGAACCCATGAATTCAGACCCGAGTTGGTGATGACAACATCATATCATTCGGCAATCCGCATTATTGAATACGTTTGCATAAATTTGCAGCGAAAAACACACACATATAGGGTGTGCCAACTATTTGCGTGGAAAACAAGCGCATTAATGGGCACAACTATCGACTCGACTCTGGAGAGAGCATGAATTCCAAAAAATATTTCCGGCGCAAGGAACTGGCCGCAACCATCTCGCTGTTGCTGGCTTCGTATCCCGTATATGCCGAAGACCAGTCGCAGGACTCAACGGATCAGGCGGGTTCTGATCAAGCCGAAGAAATGGTCATGGAAGAGGTCGTCGTCACCGGCCGCTTCCGTAAAAGTCTGATCGACGCCCTTGGCACCAAGCGGGACAATACCTCGATTGTAGAGGCGATATCCGCAGAAGACATCGGCAAGCTTCCCGACCCGAGTATTGCAGACGCCCTGGCGAGAATGCCGGGTGTGTCCGGCGAGCGCCGTAACGGCCGTGTCAGTGGTATCTCTGTTCGTGGTTTCAAGGAAGACTACGTAGGTACTACGATGAATGGCCGCGAACTGCTTGGCATGGGTGACAACCGTGGTGTGGAATACGATCTGTATCCCGCGGAAATCGTCACCGGCATGGTCGTCTACAAGACTCCCGATGCGACCCAGATGACCCAGGGTATTGGTGGTATCGTCGACCTGCGCACGATCCGTCCGCTGGAAAGCGATCGCATCCTCGCGATTGGTGGCGTGTATGAGCAGAACGACAAGGATTCCGCGAACCCGGATTACGATGACAATGGTTATCGGCTGTCTCTGATCTGGTCCGATACATTCGCTGACGACACGGTGGGTATTTCTTTCGTAGCAGCCACCACCGATTCCCCCAGCCAGGAAGAACAATTCCGCGCCTGGGGTTATCCCCCTGTCAACGCTGACAATGCGGGTCCCGGTGTAGACCTGAACGGTGACGAAGTCATCCTCGGCGGTCACGATTCATTCGCCCGTTCGGCCAAGCTGGAACGCGACACCATTTCAGGTGTCATTCAGTGGGCCCCCAGTGATTCGGTCACGGTGACCCTTGATGGCCTGTACATCGACTTCCAGGAAGACAAGGTATTCCGTGGCCTGGAAGAGGGCCTGGCTGAGTGGGGTTCAGGTGACTACACGGTTCTCGGAGCTGAGCCCGGTTTCGTCACCGATGTGGATTTCACCGGTGGTTTCCGTTCGGTTATCCGCAACGATGCCGAGCGTAAGAAAGCCAAGTTGAAAACATACGGCCTCAACGTCGACTGGGATATCAGCGACAGCTGGAAATTGACGTTCGATGGTGCGCACAGCAAAGTAGATAAGACGATCACCAACGTTGAAAGCTATGCCGGTGTGGGCCGCGCGGGCCTGATGAGCCAGGGTCCGGCCACCACCCGCTCCTGGACGATGACGCCGGACGGCGCCATTTTCGGTGCCAGTTCTGCAGGTTCTCCGCTGGACCTGACCGATTGGGACCTGGTTCGGCTGGCCGGACCGCAGGCCTGGGGCGGCGCGCTGGCTCCGGTCGATCGGTTTGCCGAACAGACCCTGCCTGACGGCTCCAAAATCGGTCCGCCGCAGGCACAGGACGGTTTCGTAAACCAGCCGGAGTTCGACGAAAAACTGACGACTCTCCGCCTGGAGGCTTCGACGCTGTTTGATGGTGCTTTCATGAAGGAACTGACCTTCGGCGTTAATTATGCCGACCGCAAGAAATCAAAGGATAACGGAGGTTTCTTCCTGACTGCCCCAACCTGGCCGCTTGACGGCCCGGTCCCCGAAGAATTCCGTGAAGGTTCCACGGGCCTTGATTTCATCGGAATCGATGGCGTAGTTGCTTACGATAGCCTGGGTATGTTTTTCAATGACTTCTACACGGTGACCGATGCACAGTTGCTGGAAACCAAGCGTTTCGGTGACACCTACGAGGTCAAGGAAAAAATCACCACTGCCTACGCCAAGCTGGATTGGGACGTCGATGTCTGGCGCGGTATGTTCTACGGTAACATTGGTATTCAGTACCAGCATACGGATCAGGAATCCCAGGGCTTTGGTTCTCAGACCGGCCCGGACCTGTATGTCCAGGCAACGCCTCTGGATGACGGAGACGACTACAACGAGTGGTTGCCCAGCCTGAACATGAACTATGACTTCAACAATGGGCACCTGGTTCGCATGGCGGCGTCGAAAACCGTCAGCCGGCCACGTATGGATGACATGCGCGCCAACCAGCAGGTTTCGTTCTTCTTCAACCTGGCCAACGTAACCTCGACCGACCCGCAGCAGAGCGCCTGGAGCGGCAGCGCAGGCAACCCGAGACTGCGTCCGCTGGAAGCCACACAGTTCGACGTGGCCTGGGATTGGTACTTTGCTGAAGATGGCTTGTTCTCAGCGGCGTACTTCTACAAAGACCTGAAAAACTGGCACCGTGCCGGCTCGTTCGTGGCCGATTTCAGCGAGTTCTACATCCCCGGTTATCACCAGGTGGATGATGAGAACGGCAATCCGGTTACGCCGGCGACGTTTGACGGACTGGTCAGCTATCGCGAGGACGGCCTGACAGGTTCCGTGAACGGCTGGGAACTGCAGACCATCTTCCCGTTCCGCATTTTCTGGGACAAGCTGGATGGACTTGGCGTGATTGCCACGGCGACCTTCCTCGACGGCGGCCTGGATGACGGCACCGACGTACCCGGCCTGTCGGATGAGAACTACTCGTTCATCGTGTTCTATGAAAGAGGTGGATTCGACGCTCGTATAGCCTGGACCAAGCGCAGCAAGTACTCGACTGAAGTTCGCGGCGAGAGCCTGTCGCTGGTACAAACCTTCGACCAGGGAGCTACGCTGGTCGATGCACAGATCAGTTACGATTTCGGCGCCAATGGTCGGGCTGACTGGCTGGGCGGACTGTCCATCGCACTTCAGGGTCAGAACCTGACGGACGAGGACACCATCCAGACCAACGACGACCGTCGTCAGGTCACGCAGTATCAGAGCTTTGGCCGCAACTACCTGTTGAGTGCCATTTACAAGTTCTGGTAACAGTTACTGGTTAGACGAAGAAACCCTGCTAGAGTATCTGGCAGGGTTTTTTTTTGGCAGCAGGGTCCCATGAAAGAAAAAATCAGGAAAGTGGTCGTGGTTGGCGGCGGAACCGCCGGCTGGATGTCAGCAGCGTTGCTGAAACGGGTGCTGGGTGAACAGGTAGCTATCGAATTGGTCGAGTCCGAGCAAATCGGCATCGTCGGTGTGGGGGAAGCCACCATCCCGCCGATTCAGCATGTCAATGCCGTGTTGGGCCTGAATGAAGCGGAGTTTCTGCGGGAAACGAAATCAACGATCAAGCTGGCCATTCGTTTTGAGAACTGGCGCAAGCAGGGGGACAGCTATTACCACACTTTCGGCGCCCCAGGAAAAAGCCAGGCGTTCTGCCATTTCCATCATTTCTGGACACGTGCGCAACAGGCGGGGGACAGCTCGAGCCTGTGGGACTACGACTTGAACTACCTGTGCGCTGAGGCCGGCAAGTTCGCCAAGCTGAAGGTCGACGATCCGATGTGGGAACTGCACTATGCCTACCACTTCGACGCCTCCCTGTACGGCGCATTCCTGCGGAAATACAGCGAGCAGCGTGGTGTAAAGCGCACTGAAGGCCTGGTGGAACAGGTCAATATCCACCCCGAAAGCGGCCATGTCGAATCGCTGGTGCTGAAAAGCGGCAAAGTGATCGAGGGGGACTTTTTTGTCGATTGTTCAGGTATTCGGGGTTTGCTGATTCATAAAAAGCTCGGGACCGGCTACGAAGACTGGGGGCACTGGCTGCCCTGTGACCGCGCCATGGCTGTACCCTCGGAGCGATTCGAGGAAACTTTGCCCTATACCCGGTCGATCGCCCATTCAGCCGGCTGGCAGTGGCGCATTCCGCTGCAACACCGCAACGGTAACGGCCTGGTCTACAGCAGTAATCACTACAGCGATGAACAGGCGGCGGATATCCTGTTGAACAACCTGGAATCAAAGGCCCTGACCGATCCAAAAATCATCCCCTTCCGTACCGGCCGCACCCGCAAACAATGGAACCGGAATGTCGTAGCCGTCGGTTTATCGAGTGGCTTCCTGGAGCCGCTGGAATCCACCAGTATCTACCTGATCCAGTCGGCTATCGTCCGCCTGATTCACCTGTTCCCTCACGCCGGCGTCAGTTCAGACCTGGTTGACGAGTACAACCGCCAGTCTCAGCGCGAGTACGAGCTGATCCGCGACTTCATTATCCTGCACTACTACCTGAATGAACGTGACGACAGCCAGTTCTGGCGGGATGCCCGTAACATGGACGTGCCCGATCGCCTGACCGAGAAAATCGGCCTGTTCCGATCCAATGGCGGCCTGGTGCAGGACCAGTTGGACATCTTCCTGGAGCCTTCCTGGTTGCAGGTGATGCTGGGACAGGGTGTGATACCGCAAGATTATCACCCGATCGCTGACAGCCTCACGAATGCCCAATTGAAAGAAAAACTGGCCAATACAAAGAAACTGAAAATGGAGCCCTTACCCAAGATCCCGAGCCACGACCAGTTTCTGGAAATGTTCTGTAAAGCCGGGTGAACGCGCAAGGCCGCATTCCGGGCTTGATGCCGGTATGCGGACTTTGCCTGCTGCTGTCGTTTCTTGGCGCCGTCGGGGCCGAAGCATCACCCGCTTTCGATGATGACGCTGTGCTTGAAGTCACCCTGAGCGGACCGCTCGGTTCACTGCTCAAAAACGCACAAAAGAAAGAATACCTGCCGTTTACGATCAGTACCGGTGGCGAACCGCAGCCAGTGGCAATCCGCAGCAGAGGCCACAGTCGTCTGCGGGTCTGCAAGTTCCCTCCGTTGCGCCTGAAGTTGCCGGAAGATCACGCATCGCACGATGTCTTTGCCGGGCTGAACAGAGTCAAGATGGTAACCCATTGCCGGAATACAAAGCGGGGTGAACAGGACCTGCTCAAGGAATACGCGGCATACCGGGTTTTCAATGCCGTTACCGAATTCAGTTACCGGGTACGCTTATTGCAAATCCATTATATGGACAGCGATGGCGTGTTCTCGGATGCAGGCGAAACCTACTATGGATTTCTGATCGAGCCGAAAGAGGATTTCGCCGCTCGAACTGGAATGCAGCCGGTTGCGCGCGAGGGTTTTCCGTTGAATCGTCATGACCGCCGGAGCGCGGCCCTGATGTATGTCACGCAGTACCTGCTAGGCAACACGGACTGGATGTTACTGATGGCCGACTATGATGAAGAGTGTTGTCACAACTTGGACCTTTTCGAACTCGATTCTCAGATCATGACAGTAGCCTATGACTTTGACCTGGCAGGGCTGGTGAATGCCAGTTATGCCCGTCCGGACCCGAAACTCCGGATCAGGCGAGTCACCCAGAGGCTGTATCGTGGTTTGTGCACTGATCGCAGCTACCTGGAGGAGGCGGTCGAAACCGTCATTTCCAGGCAGGAAGAAATCCTGGAAATGGTCCAGGACGTGCCCGGCCTGGAGCCAGGCAACCGGGAGCGCGCGATTACTTACCTGGGTAAATTTTTCGAGGCGGCGGAAAACCGGCAGCGGCTTCTGGACCTGTTCGAGAGGCGGTGTCTGGATGGCTACTGATCCCGGGGGGGTTGCGTTCAGTCCAGTTCCAGTATTTTGACCGAGCGGGCAGGTACAGTCATCATGTCGCTCAGGGGCGACACTTCACCCGAAACGACGTCGGTGGCTTCCTGAAAACCCTGAAGCCTTTCAGCGAAGCGATTCAATTTCAGTTCAACCGTTTCGTGGTTCTTGTTGAGGACGACCATGACACTGTCGTTTGCGTTGTGGCGGAAATACACATAAGTTCCGTTTTCAGGCTTGAAGTGGGTTAGGTCGCCTGAATGGATCACATTTTTGTCGAGCCGCCAGTTCAGCAGCTTCTTCAGGAAGGCCTGGGCTTCGAGTTGCCTGGCGGTCAAGCCTCTGCCGGTAAAAGCATTTCGCTGATCGCCTTTCCAGCCACCGGGGAAATCACTGCGAATGATGCCGTGGTCCTCGGAATCGCGGTTGTGCATCAGCACTTCGGTTCCATAAAACAGGTGCGGCACACCGCGCATTGTAAGCGTGTAGGCCATGGCCATCCGGAACAGGTCATAGTCCTCACCCAGCTGGGTATAAATCCGGGTGAAGTCGTGATTGTCCGGAAAGATCACCAGGGCGCCAGGGTCCGGGTACAGAAAATCATTGGCCAGCGCACGGTACAGGTAAAGCAGGCCACCCGGCCGCAAGTCTTCCATTGTGCTGCCTTCTTCGGTCACCAGGCCCCAGCGCAGGGCGCTCTGCAGGGGAAAATCCATCAGGCTGGGGAGATAGGAAACATAGCCATCCCGGTTATGTTTGCCGGCCTGCCAGTAAGCAACGGCTGCCGGGTTGTTGGTCCACTCCTCGCCGACGATGTTGAAGTGCGGATACTCCTCCATCAGTCGTCGGCTCCATTCAGTCATGAAATGCTTGTCCGGATAGGGGTAAGTATCCATGCGGATTCCCGCCAGCCCCAGGTATTCGACCCACCACAGGGCGTTCTGGGTGAGGTAATCCGCCAACAGCGGATTGCGCTGATTCAGGTCGGGCATTGAATAGGTAAACCAGCCGTCTGAATACAGGCGGCTGTCGTATTCCGAGACGTAAGGGTCCTGCTCGGTAATGTGTTCGTGCGAGGTGATTTGAGGCGCGCCCTGGAAATTAAGCCAGTCATCGGTGGGCAGATCGTTCATCCACCAGTGCCCGCTGCCGATATGGTTGACGATCATGTCCATGATCACCCTGATACCCTTGCTGCGTGCCGTCGCTACCAAATCTCGATACTGTTCATTGCTGCCGAATCGCGGGTCGACACGATAGAAATCCGTGCTCGAATAACCGTGGTAGGAATACTCGGGCATGCGGTTTTCGACCACCGGATTCAGCCACAGCGCGGTAAAGCCCATCTCGGATAAATAGTCCAGGTGATCGCTAATGCCCTGCAGGTCTCCACCATGGCGGCCGCCGGGCATATTCCGGTCAGCGGCATCCCCCATGCCTTCAATGGAGTCATTGCCGGGATTTCCGTTGGCGAAACGGTCAGGGGTCACCAGGTAGATTGCGTCCGCTGCCGAGAAACCCCTGGTGTACTCAGGATCCGGGTTTTTGTTCTTCAGCACATAGGGATGCGTGATGGCTTCCGTGCCATCGGTAAATACAAGATTGAATTCGCCGGGGGGAGTATCGGCACTGATTTCGAGGTAGACGAAAAGATAGTTGGGGCTTTTCACCCTTTCCACGCGGGAAATCGAAACCCCGGGATGGTCTACCTGAGGCGTGTACCGGAAAATGTCTTCGCCATGCACCATGAGTTGCAAGGTGTTCCGTTTGAAACCGATCCACCAGGAAGGGGGTTCTACCCGGGGAATTACCGGCGTTTCCGCCCAGCAGGTCAGTGGCAGTAACAACCAGAAAACAAGGAATAAGCGCTTCATGGCTGGAATTCTATGCAATCGCGCAAGTAACCGATACCCATGCAAACGTATTCACAGTCTTCAATGTGGTAACTCAGGCCCGGCTGGATTAGTTTCTCTATCCTTGTGTGCTATGTATGGGCACTCCTTGAATTCAGGAACTATGGACATCTTTCGCAGCGCAACAATCATCCTTTTTTTGCTTTTTGGATCAGAGACGCTATTGGCCCAGGCCATGGTCGCATCGCCCGATGGCCGGATCGTATTTGCCGTACAGGTGAATGAACGGGATGAACTCCGTTACTCGGTGACCTTCGACCAGGAGCAGGTGATCAGGGATTCGGCGCTGGGATTACGCTTTCGCGACCAGGCAGGCTTTGACTCCGGTTTCGCCATTCTGGAGGTTTCCATGGGCAGTCGCGACGAGCAGTGGGAACAGCCCTGGGGTGAGCGTCGACTGGTGCGCGATCACCACAAGCAGATGCTGCTGACTCTGGGTGACGCTGACGGCCGGCGCTTTGCCCTTCGCATCCGGGTGTTCAATGACGGGATCGGGTTCCGGTACGAGGTGCCTGCCCAGGATGGTTTTGAGACGGTAAACATCGTCGACGAACTGACCGAATTCCACCTGCCTGCGGAATCCACGGCCTGGTGGATAGCCGGCAATGATTACAACCGTTATGAGCTGCTTTACCGCACAACCGGCCTGGCAGATATCGAGACAGCGCATACTCCGCTGACACTGAGAACGCCGGCTGGCACCCACCTGAGCATCCACGAAGCGGCGCTGGTCGACTACTCGGCCTTTACGCTGGTGCAGCGCAGGGACAACATCTTCAAAACCCGTCTCCGCCCCTGGTCTGACGGCATTCGCGTAAAAACCTCTGCGCCGTTTAAAACACCGTGGCGCACCATCCAGCTGTCACAGCAGGCCACTGGGCTGCTGAACTCCAACTTGATACTGAACCTGAACGAGCCCAATGCCCTGGGCGATGTTGACTGGGTGGAGCCCGGGAAATACATAGGCATCTGGTGGGCCATGCATCTTAAGACCCACACCTGGGGTTCAGGGCCTAACCATGGTGCAACGACTGCGGAAACCAAGCGCTATATCGATTTCGCCGCCGAACATGGCTTCGATGGCGTGCTGGTGGAAGGTTGGAATATCGGCTGGGACGGCGAATGGTTTTACAACGGCGACCTTTTCAGTTTCACCAAACCTTACCCGGACTTCGAGATCGACGCTGTTGCGGCGTATGGCCGCGAAAAAGGGGTCAGGTTGGTCGGGCACCATGAAACCTCGGGCAATCCTGTCAATTACGCCGCTCAGATGCAGGATGCGTTCGACCTCTACCAGTCACTGGGCGTGCGCCAGGTAAAAACCGGCTACGTGGCTGACGCGGGTCACATTAAGCGTGTCGATGAAAATGGCGTGGCCCATTATGAATGGCATGACGGCCAGTACATGGCGAGTGAGTACCTGCGTTCAGTCAAAGAAGCTGCCCGTCGCAAGATCAGCATCAATACTCACGAGCCCATCAAGGACACTGGCCTGCGCCGGACCTACCCCAACTGGATTTCACGCGAAGGCGCCCGCGGCCAGGAATTCAATGCCTGGGGCGTACCGCCGAACCCGCCTGAACACACGGCCATTTTGCCTTATACCCGGATGCTGTCGGGGCCGATGGATTTCACACCGGGTATCTTCAACCTGACCTTTGAAGGAGCGGATTCTGAGCAACGCGTGTCGACCACGCTGGCCAAGCAACTGGCACTTTATGTGACGCTTTACAGCCCGATCCAGATGGTGGCGGACTTGCCGGAAAACTATGCAAAGCATCCTGGCGCCTTTCAGTTCATCGTGGATGTTCCAACCGACTGGGAACAAAGTATCGCCGTTGCCGGCGAAGTGGGCGACTATGTTGCCTTCGCCCGGCTCGAACGCGGAGGGAAAGACTGGTACCTGGGCGCCACCACCGATGAACAGGCCCGCAAGCTGGAAATCCCCCTCGGTTTCCTTGAACCGGATGTCCGCTACATCGCGCAGATCTATCGTGACGGGCCTGGCGCGCACTGGCGCAGCAACCCCTATGCCATCACGATCGAGGAGCAAATCCTGCGGCAGGGCGATACTTTGGCCTTACCGCTGGCGGCCGGCGGCGGCGCGGCGATTCGCTTCACACCCGCGGCCGGGCAGTGAAGCAAAAACCCCAACTCGGTTTCTGGCAAATCTGGAACATGTGCTTCGGATTCCTGGGCATACAGTTTGGTTTTGCCCTGCAGAATGCGAATGTCAGCCGTATTTTCCAGACCCTGGGCGCCGAGATCGAAAACCTGCCGATCCTGTGGGTAGCAGCGCCGCTGACCGGGCTGATCGTTCAACCCATCATCGGCTACATGAGTGACCGCACCTGGAACCGGCTGGGCAGGCGCAGACCGTATTTTCTGTTTGGCGCCATAGTCGCTTCGCTGGCGCTGTTCGCCATGCCCAACTCACCGTATCTGTGGGTGGCGGCAGGCATGTTGTGGATCATGGATGCCAGTATCAATGTGTCGATGGAACCGTTCAGGGCGTTTGTGGGCGACAACCTGCCGAAACAGCAGCGAACGCAGGGTTTTGCGATGCAAAGTTTCTTCATCGGCAGCGGCGCCATTGTCGCCTCCGCGCTGCCCTGGATGATGACCAACTGGTTCGATGTCAGTAACACGGCGGCGGTGGGCCAGATACCGGACTCTGTAAAATGGTCGTTTTATCTTGGTGGCATCGTGTTCCTGCTGGCCGTGTCGTGGACCGTTTTTTCCAGTAAGGAATACTCCCCCGAAGAAATTGCCGAGTTCGAGGAAGGTGAAGACACGACAGACGACGGGTCCGGTCAGGCGTTGCGGCCTGTATCCAGCTACCGCAAAGGCGCGGTGATCTGGATGATCGCCGGGGTCGGTTTCACTGCCTGGATAGTTGCAAGCCAACTCGACCAGCAGTTGTACATCCTGGCCGTGGGTCTGGTGGCCTTTGGATTCCTGCAGTGGCTGGCGGGCGCCCTGCAATCGAGCGGCCGGGTAGATAACGGTGTATACCGTATCGTGGAGGACCTGTTCCGGATGCCACGCGTCATGAAGCAACTGGCCGTCGTGCAATTTTTCTCCTGGTTTGCTCTTTTTGCGATGTGGATTTATGGCACAGCGGCGGTCACAGCCCACCATTTCGGTGCCACGGATACCACCGGTGCAGCCTACAATGAAGGCGCCAACTGGGTGGGGGTTCTGTTTGCCTCGTACAATGGTTTTGCCGCGCTGGCGGCGATTGCCATTCCATTGCTGGCCCGGCTGCTGGGTTGCCGCTGGAGCCACCTGGTGAACCTCACGATTGGCGGGGTCAGCTTGATCAGTTTCTATTTCGTCCGCGACCCCTCCTGGTTGATCGTGCCGATGGTAGGTGTTGGAATCGCCTGGGCCTCGATCGTATCGTTGCCCTATGCCCTTTTGTCCGACGTGTTGCCGACCGCGAAAATGGGCATTTACATGGGCATATTCAATTTTTTCATTGTCATTCCGCAATTGATCGCAGCAGCGGTGCTGGGGCTGTTGTTGCGTGAGTTTTTCGGGGGACAGGCTATTTATGGCCTGGTGATTGGCGGATCCCTGATGATCGTGGCTGGAATGACCACACTTTTGGTGGACAAAGATGCTGAACCTTAACGCGGGGATTGCCCGGCGCCTGTTTCGATTTGATCTGGCCTGGCTGATGCTTTTGGCCGGGCTGGCAGTGCAACCTGCCTGGAGCGATGTCGTGGATCAAACTTACCAACCCTCACCCTACGTCAAGATCACCCACCCCGAGTGGAGTCGAAATGCGGTTATTTATGAGCTGAACACGAGGCAGTTTACGCCCGAGGGCACTTTTGCCGCGGCAGCAAAACAACTTCCAAGGCTCAGGGAACTGGGCGTCGACATCGTCTGGCTGATGCCGGTACAGGAAATCGGACTCAAGAACCGCAAAGGAACGCTCGGCAGCCCGTATTCGATCAGGGACTACCTGGGCGTGAATCCTGACCTGGGCGACCTGGCCAGTCTGAAGCATTTCGTTCAGGAGGCCCACCAGTTGGGGATGTACGTGATTCTCGATTGGGTCGCGAATCATACGGCCTGGGATAATTCACTGGTAGAGCAGCACCCGGATTGGTACTCCCGTAACTGGAAAGGCGAAATGCACTCGCCCACCTGGACCGACTGGTCCGACGTGGTGACGCTGGACTACAGCGAGCCTGGTCTGCGCAAGTACATGACCGATGCCATGAAGTACTGGGTGGAAGAAGTTGGTATGGATGGCTTCCGCTGCGATGTGGCCGGTTTTGTGCCACTGGATTTTTGGGAGAATCTGCGGCGTGAACTCGATGCGATCCGCCCGGTGTTCATGCTGGCCGAGTGGGATGAACGTGATTTGCATGCGCGCGCCTTCGACATGACTTACTCCTGGGGTTTCAACGACACGCTGCACCGTATTGCTATGGGTGAGGCCGATGCCGCTTCACTGGCTGGCTATTACTACCGTGTAACCAACACCTGGCCACGCGATGGCATGCGCATGCTGTTCGTCAGTAACCATGACAAGAACGCCTGGGACGGTACACAGTTTGAAATGTATGGAAATGCGCTGGAAAACTCGATTGTCCTGTCCGTCGTCAGCGAGGGCATGCCGCTGATTTACAACGGCCAGGAAGCGGGCAATCCAAAACGCCTGGCGTTTTTTGAGAAAGACCCTATCGAGTGGCGTGAGCATCCCATCGGGGACCTCTACCGGAAGCTGTTTGCGCTCAAGAAACGCAATTCAGCGCTCTGGAATGGCGCCTGGGGCGCAGCGATGGAACCGGTATTCAACAACGCCCCGCAACAAGTGTTCAGTTTCATTCGGGCTAACGATCAGGACCGGGTTTTCGCTGTCTTCAATTTTTCTGCCGAGCCCGTAGAGGTGGCCTTCCAGGACAGCCTGTACCATGGCGACTGGCAGGCTTTTACCAGCGGAGAAACCGAGTCGCTGGATGCTGCTACCGTTCTGCAGATGGAGCCATGGACCTACCGGCTGTTTAGCAACGAGAAAAATAAATGAACCCAATAAAAAAAGATAAGCGGGCCGGGGTGGGTCTGCATATCAGCTCCCTGCCCGGCAAATACGGAATCGGTGATATTGCCGACAGTTCGCTGGCCTTCCTTGATACCTTGTCAGCGATGGAACTGGGCGTCTGGCAATTCCTGCCGACCGGGCCGACCGCCTACGGGGATTCTCCGTACCAGCCGCTTTCGGCTTTTGCCGGTAATGCCAACCTGATTGGCCTGGCACCGCTGGTTGAACTCGGCCTGCTCGACGAACCGGACCTGGATCCCCTGGAGGATCTCCCGCGGACGTTTGTTGACTATGGAAACCTGATCCCACTCAAACGCCAGTTGCTGAAAAAGGCAGCCCGGCGATTCCTGCAGCGTCCAGCCCCTGCTATGCGGTCGGATTACGAAGCTTTTCTGCACCAGCATGCTGCCCACTGGCTGGATGACTATGCCTTGTTCCGGGTGTTGAAAACACAGCATGGAGAGCGGCCCTGGCCCGAGTGGGAAAAAGGCTTTGTGCGCCGGCATCCCGAGGCCCTGGAAAAGGCCAGGAATGAACATCGTGATGACATCGAATGTACACGGATCACGCAGTTCCTGTTCTGGAGTCAATGGAAGAAACTGCGGGACGCTGCCGCCGGCAAGGGCATCCGCCTGTTCGGAGACATGCCGATTTACATTGCGCTGGATAGCGCCGATGCCTGGTCTCACCCCGAATTACTGCTGGTTGACGAGGATGGCGTGCCTTCGAAGATTGCCGGTGTGCCGCCTGACTATTTCAGCGAGGATGGCCAGTTGTGGGGCAATCCGCTGTATGACTGGGACTATCATGCGGAAACCGGCTATCAATGGTGGGTAGAGCGGATGCGGCACGCCGCCAGTCTCAATGACCTGGTCCGCATAGACCATTTTCGTGGATTCGAGTCATTCTGGTCGGTACCATTCGGCGCTGCAACGGCCCGCACCGGGGAGTGGGTGCCCGGGCCCGGCGATGCCCTGTTCGAAGCTTTGAATGGCTCCCTGGGTCGTTTACCGATCGTGGCGGAAGACCTGGGGGTGATTACTCCGGAAGTGGACGAGCTTAGATTGAACCGTGGCATACCCGGCATGGTCGTTTTGCAGTTCGAAGTGGGTGATCCCGAATTCAGCATTGAGAATGTCGAGGAAAACAGCGTGTGCTACACCGGCACGCATGACAACGATACCACGGTGGGGTGGTTCCACGGTTCGGGCGAAGACACCCGAACCACCAAGGAAATTAAGGCTACACAGCAACGTGCGCTGGAATTGACCGGCGGCACCGAGCAGACGATACACCTGGACATGATTCGCCTGGCCTTGTCCAGCGCAGCGGATCTCGCGATTGCACCGATGCAGGATTTTCTCGGCCTGGGCTCGGCCGCGAGGCTGAACATTCCTGGCACGACCCTTAACAACTGGCGCTGGCGCATGCTGGACGACCAGTTATCAGCCGGACTCGTCCACTCAACGGGTCAGATGATCACGGATGCTTCACGTGCACTTTCGATGAGATTAGACTGCACGGCATGATGCAGGAAGGGTCCCCGGGTCGTCTCGGCGCATGGCTGGAAGACGATGGTGTAAATTTTGCGCTGTACGCAGGTGCTGCCGAAGCGGTAGAGCTCTGTCTCTACGATGCCGATCGACGGGAACTGGCCAGGCACTTTCTGCCGGGTCAGGACGATGGCGTCTGGCATGGCTTTCTCCCCGGCTGCGCTGCCGGACAGCGTTATGGCTACCGCGTGCATGGCCCCTGGGCGCCGGCCCGGGGCTTGAGACATAACCCGGCCAAGCTGCTGATTGATCCTTACACACGGCGCCTTGACGGCGAATTTAGCTGGAACCCCGCGGTTTATGACTTTATCCAGCCTCCAGGCCATCATGCGGCCTGGCAAAAGAATGAAGTGGACAGTGCGCCCTTCGTACCCCTGAGCACGGTTAACCGGCCCGGCAAGACGGCAGGCAGCAGCAGCGCCTGGGTGCCCTGGGCCGAGATGATTCTCTATGAAACCAACGTGCGTGGCTTCACCATGCGTCACCCCGCGTTGACGGAAGGTGAACGGGGCAGGTTCACGGGCATGAAGAATGGCCGGGTACTGGAATACCTCAAGGCGCTGGGTGTCACTTCGATCGAATTGATGCCGGTCCACGCCATGATCGATGAAGCTTTCCTGGTCGAAAAAGGTTTGCGCAATCTCTGGGGCTACAACAGCGTGCAGTTCTTCACGCCTGACAGCCGCTTCGGTGTTCAGGACCCGGTCACGGAATTCCGGGAGATGGTGGCGGCGATTCATGATGCCGGCCTGGAAGTCATCCTGGACGTGGTCTACAACCATACGGGTGAGGGTGGTGAGCAGGGGCCAACGCTGAGTTTCCGGGGAATCGACAGCCAGGCATATTACAGTCACGAGCCCGATGAACCCGGTCGCTACATCAATGATTCAGGCTGTGGCAACACCGTAAACGCAAATCATCCCAGGGTTCAGGACCTGGTGCTGGACAGCCTGGTTTACTGGCATCGTGATATGGGTGTTGATGGTTTCCGATTTGACCTGGCCACCGTGCTGGGACGGATGGGGCAGGGTTTCAGCCGCAAACATCCGCTGCTCACCCGCATGAGCGTA
>Ga0224504_10000118_pt1 | contig 32124 bp, 27 predicted proteins | sample SF_Oct11_sed_USG_3_FD_170160 | JGI IMG/M metagenome (GOLD analysis project Ga0224504, IMG submission 170160) | Sediment microbial communities from San Francisco Bay, California, United States - SF_Oct11_sed_USGS_24 | ecosystem: Environmental > Aquatic > Marine > Sediment | place: USA...
GACGGTCACTGCACGGGAGCTTCTCGCTACAGGCGTTGAGTGGGGGTTTGCACCAATGCTTGCCGTTGCAAACAATATTCATTGGGGCCGGACATACGAAAGCTATTCAGAAGACCCTGCCATCGTTGCATCCTTCGCGGGGGAGTTTGTTAAAGGGTTTCAGGGTACTTTTGACATCGATGGTGCGGTGGCTTGTGTTAAACACTGGGTCGGTGACGGAGGCACGACCAACGGTATTGACCAGGGTGAAACCACCCTCACATTGACCGAACTGGAACAAACACACATGACACCATATTATGCCGCGATAGATGCTGGCGTAATGACTGTCATGGTGTCTTTTAACAGTTGGAACGGCGACAAATGCCACTCGCATAAGCACCTGATAACCGATGTTCTGAAAACCAAATTAGGGTTCGAGGGCTTTGTCGTTTCCGACTTTGACGGTATTGATTATCTCTCCGAGGATTACTACGAAGCTGTCGGTATAGCAGTAAATGCCGGTATTGATATGTTCATGATTTCTGAATCGTGGAGGGAGTTTATCGCTCATCTGAAACGACACACACAACGCAGCACCGTTCCCATGCAAAGGATCGACGACGCTGTGCGCCGTATATTAAAGGTGAAACTTGCTTATGGTCTGTTCGAGAAACCACGTCCGGCAGAACGGTCCTGGTCAAATCACGACAGCTTTGGTGGCCCGCAACACCGGGCAATAGCCCGTGAGGCAGTGCGAAAGTCTCTCGTCCTGCTAAAGAACCAGGCATCTTTGTTACCCCTGGAAAAGCACGCCCGGATTTTGGTCGCGGGCAAAAACGCACATAACCTTGGCCACCAGTGCGGTGGTTTCAGCATCGAGCTACAGGGCTCTTGCGGCAATGAACTGGTTAAAGGTGGTTCAACAATATGGGACGGCATAAAACAGGTGGCCTCCCGGGCAGTTTTGAGTACCGAGCCCGATGCTGCTGATGCCGACCCGGACTTACACGATGTCGCCATCGTGGTAATCGGTGAGTGTTCCTATGCAGAGGGCATGGGAGATATACGTACCGGTGATCATGTTCTTGTAGAGGCCGGTTCACAAATCAGGGGTATTATGAATGTATGGGAGCCCTATGGAAGCACATTGGAACTTGCCAGCCTCCACCCGGAAGACCGGCAGACGATTGAAACCATCGCTGAAAAAGGGATACCTGTCGTGGTGGTATTGGTATCAGGAAGGCCCTTGGTCGTAACCCGGGAGTTGGACATTTCGACAGCGTTTGTGGCCGCCTGGCTGCCTGGAACCGAAGGCCGGGGTATTGCCGATGTTTTGTTCGGAGATTTTGACTTTCAGGGCAGACTTTCTTTCTCCTGGCCCGAATGTACCGAAGACATCGCTAGTCATGGGATAAGCGAGCGGAAGCCTCTTTTCCCACTCGGATACGGACTAAGCTATCCGAATTCATAGTTACTTCATTATCTGGAGCAATTAAGCCATGAAAAATCTGAGCAAATACAAAATCAATGGAAAAACAGCAGGCCGCTTGTGCCTACTGCTGACGAGCCTGCTCTCCTGCGTGGTTTTCGCGCAATCCGACGAGGTCGTTTTCTCTGCCACCGGCGACGCACCCTGGCGGCTATACCTTGGTAGCAGCAATAACTGGATGGTGCCTGTGAGCGGTCCGGTCACGACGTCTTATAAAAGCAAGGTTGTTACGGTTAATAGAATCGACAACGCGGGGAAGGCAGACGCAATTCAGGCGGTATGGAAAAATGGTCTCGGCCAGGTCTACTGGCAGGAAGATAACCCCCGGGATTATCGCGAATTGTCTGAACAAGGTGGCGCCCTTAGCATCGTAATCCGTGTTGATAAAAAGCCAAAAAAATCAGTTGACCTTAAGATGGATTGTGGCTACCCATGTGCCGGTTCACTGGATATGACAAAACTGCTTAAAAGTGTTCCGGAAAAACAGTGGTTTCGGATCAGCTTGAAACTCAGTTGCTTTGAACAGGCTGGTGCAAACCTCAGCCATATCATCTCGCCGCTGGTGGTGGCAACAACCGGTGCTTTCAAGCTGAGTATTGCTGACGTGCGCCTTTTAAGAAATGCACCGGAAGAATCAGTGATTGCTTGCGGCTGAATCAGCTACCATCCTGATGGAAAAGAAGGAGGTTGCCCCACTCATCCGATTTGACAGACCAGGCCGGTTTGATCCAGGTTGTCGCTACTGGCTCTGTCAGGATGTAAGGTCCTTGCAATTGTTCACCGGCATGCAAATTGTTGCGATTGCATGATGGTACTTTGATGGCAAGCTCAGGCATCTGGATCATTTCAATCTCGCGGCAATCCTTCCCTTGCTGTCGTATGTCGATCGACTTCAGAGCTGCCGGTGCCCTTGCGCTCAAACGTAAATTGACCAGCTCAACCGGATGCGGCAAACGCAGACCACTGGCCTTTTTATGTGCTATGTGAAATGTTGCCTCGTGATCAGCACCAGCTAACCAGTTGATGCTGATGGTTGCGCTCTGGCCCTTGTAACGAAGCTCAAGCTGGCGTCTGAATGTCACGCTATTGGCCTCGCAACCTTCATTGGTCAACTGTGTTTGAGCATCGGCTTCGAGCGACTGGAACCACTGGCCGATATCATCGTCGGTCAAAGTCGCCATTGGTGCCAGCACTGCCTTTGACAGCTCCCTGCCAGGCTCACTGACCAGCATGCCCATGGCCGATAGCACACCTGCCCGAGCCGGAATGATGATACGCTGCATGCTCAGTAACTCTGCAAGGTCACAGGCATGTAGACCGCCTGCCCCTCCAAAACATAACAGGGCATAATCAGCCGGATCATAGCCACGCTCAACCGAGATAACCCGCAAGGCCCGTGCCATATGCTCGTTGGCGAGGCGCACAATACCCCGAGCCGCATCCAGTATGTCGCAACCCATATCTTTTGCTAATGCTTCGACAGCCCGCCTTGCTGCCTTTAAATCCAGCGGCAGGTACCCTCCCAGCAGAGTGGCTTCGGGTATCCGGCCGAGCACCAGGTTGGCGTCGGTTACCGTGGCCCGTGTCCCGCCCTGTGCATAACAGGCCGGCCCGGGACTGGCACCCGCTGACTCAGGACCCACCAACAACATACCGGCCTTATCCACCCGGGCGATTGATCCACCACCAGCACCAATGGTGTGTATATCAACCGAAGGGATGGACAGTGGCCAGGTACCAAGTCGGCATTGACTTGTTAAAGCGATCTCACCATTGAACAGAGATACGTCAGTTGAAGTGCCACCCATGTCAAAACTCATCAACCGGGGACAGGCTGTTTGCAGGGCAATACTACGGGCTGCGGCCAGGCCACCAGCCGGGCCGGAGAGTAGTAAACGAACGGCCTGCCCTGCGGCCTGATCTGCCGCGATGGTCGTTCCGGCACTTTGCATAACCGCAATGCTGGCACCGGGCAAGCGGATCTGAAGGCGTTTCAGGTAACGGGAGATGACCGGTCCTACACTGGCATTCAACCAGGTCGCCATACCCCGTTCGTACTCCTTTACCTCTGGCAGGATTCTGCTGGAGCGGGATACAAACCAACGGCCATCAAGTTTTTCGGCAATACGTTGCTCCTCTTCCGGTCTTAAAAAGGAAAACAACAGGTTAATGGCCACCGATTCAACCTCAAGCTCCTCAAGGCGGTTCTTGAGTTGTGTCAGTTCTTCATCACTGCTCTGCGTGAGCAAGCTGCCATCTGCAGAAATACGGGTTGACACTTCAAGGCAAAGATCCGTTGGCACGGGCGGTGTTGTTGCGGCTTGCCTGAGTTGATAGACCTGCTCCCTTTCCTGGCGGCCAAGGGTGAGTAAATCTGCAAAACCCTTGCTGGTCACGTAGGCAACACGTGCACCCTTGCCCTCCAGCACAGCATTGGTGCCAACAGTGGTGCCATGAATAATCTGTAATTCCCGGTTTTCCAGACCCAGTTTATTCAACCCCTCAACAATGGGGTTGGATGGGTCTGACGGGTCGGAAAGCACTTTACAGTGCCGAATGCTGCTGGCTTTTGAACCGCGCTCGAGAACAACGATATCGGTAAAAGTGCCGCCCGTATCAATGCCAACCAGTGTAATATCATTCATGGGAACAAATGCTAACATCAGCCGGTTTACAATACTGCTCTCTCACAGGTTTTGAGTACACATGCCCGAATTACCAGAAGTCGAAACAACCCTCAGGGGTATAGAACCGTACCTTATTGATCGGCGGATCATCCGTGTCATTGTTCGCGATCCACGCCTTCGATGGCCGGTGCCTATCGAGGTCTGTAAGGCCGAAGGTCAAACGTTTGTCAGCCTGGCGAGACGTGGAAAATATCTATTGCTGAACCTTCAGCAAGGCGGCCTGATCATCCACCTTGGCATGTCCGGTTCTTTGCGTATTCTGCAGCAACCCATGGAACCGCAAAAGCATGATCATGTTGATATCGAACTGGAAAACGGTACATGCCTGCGCTTTAACGACCCCCGTCGCTTTGGTGCTTTTTTATGGGTAGACGGTGAGATGCAGTCGCATGATTTATTGCGCAAGCTCGGCCCGGAACCCTTGTCAGAAAATTTTACTGCAGACTATTTATACGAGCGCTCCCGCAATCGCAACGTTGCAATCAAGAACTTCATCATGAATGGCCATATCGTCGTTGGGGTTGGCAATATCTATGCTTCCGAAGCACTTTTCATGGCGGGAATTCACCCACAACGAGCGGCTGGGCGCGTTTCAAGAAAACGTTACGAAGGTCTGGTAGCGGCGATTCGTGACGTGCTGGCCAGGGCGATAGGAAGGGGTGGTACAACCTTGCGGGATTTTGTAAATTCAGACGGAGCACCGGGTTACTTCGCCCAGGAATTACTGGTCTACGACCGCGCCGGGGGTGACTGTTTCCAATGCAGTTCACCTATTAAACAGAAAGTAATCGGTCAAAGATCAAGTTATTATTGCCCAGCTTGTCAGCGTTGATTCACAATAGTTGTCCCCATCACCCAAACCGAGCATTTATCTTGAAAAAATCCACACAAGCTGTACACGCAGGTACCCGTCGTGAAAAAAACATGGGTGGTCTTAATACTCCCTTGATGTCTTCAAGCGCCATCGAATACCTGGACGATTCCGAGGTTCGTTATCCACGCTATTTCAACACGTTAAACCATGATGTGGTCGCTGAAAAAATGAGCACGCTTGAATGTGCCGAAGCAGGACTGGTCACGAGCTCGGGGATGGCAGCTATATCTGCCATCCTGTTTGGCTTGCTGGTGAATGGTGATCATGTTGTATTAACCGAGGGTTTGTATGGCGGCACCCATGCCCTGATTGTCAATGAGCTGGAACGCTTTGGTATCAGTTATAGCTTTGCAGAAACCTCGATTGAATCGCTTGCTGCTGTTTGCACGACCAATACCCGGATGATTTTTGTGGAATCACCCAGTAATCCCTTATTAACAGTGGTTGACCTGGCGGCGGTCGCAGCATTTGCAAAATCGCGGGGGATGCTCACTGTCATCGACAATACTTTCGCCTCCCCTATCCTGCAAAACCCGCTGGTGGAGGGTTTCGACCTGGTCATGCATAGCGGCACCAAGTATCTCGGTGGTCACAGCGACCTCTGCTGCGGCACCGTCAACGGCTCTGCCGTGTTAATCCGCAAAGTCCGTGATCACGCGGTTGCGTATGGCGGCTGTTTGAATGCCCAGGACTGTTACCTGCTGGAGCGCAGCCTTAAAACGCTTGAGCTCAGGGTGCGCCGGCAAAGCGAGAACGCGACCATCGTTGCCGGGCGGCTGGATGAAAGTGAGCATATCAATCAGGTTTACTATCCGGGCCTGAAAGACCACCCGGGTCATGAAATAGCAGAACGGCAAATGCGGGGTTTTGGCGGTATGCTGTCGTTTGAACTGGCGAATGATATTGATCCGATCAGTTATATCCGCCGCCTTGAACTGGTGAAATGTGCAATCAGTCTCGGTGGTGTAGAGACCACGATTTGTCAGCCGGTAGCGACATCACACCAGAAGATGTCTGAGCAGGAACGCCAACGGCTTGGTATTACCGCGGGTTTACTAAGGATATCAGTGGGTATCGAAGACGCAGACGATATTTCAAACGATCTGTTACAGGCTTTAGGTTAAGAGCTGTGCCGATGGATGTCCTGATTATCAGCTGAATCAAGCCAATATCATTTAACCCAATTCACACCAAAATTCGGCTTTCGGATTAGTAACCACCGGTATCTTTGTCTACCTGCTCATCCATTTGTTTTTGACGTTCTTTGGTGGCATCCAGGTAGGATTTTTCATAACCCTCCGCCTTACGCAGAGCTTTGACAGGACCACCGATAATACCCTCTTCAATCGGAGGTGGCTTGACCTCTTCGATACCGCGAATATACCAAAGAACAGCGAATACAATGATCAGAAACAACAGCCAGCGCACCATCCCTCTCCCGTCACCTGAATGATGACTTCATAATTTCACTATAGCAGCCTGTCGCTCTCTTGTTCATTTTCCGGAATGCTTCCATCTTCGGCTTCACTGCTTACCGGCTCAATGAACTTGATACGCTCGCCACCGATAAAAACTTTTTTAAACTCCGCCCGGCTGACCGAAACGTAACGTTCGTTGCCGCCGATCTCCAACTGTGCACCTTCTTTCATGGCATAACCTTCATCATCAACCCTTACCACCATATTGGCTTTACGGCCGGTATGGCAGATGGTTTTAATTTCTGTCAGCTGATCAGCCCAGGCCAGAAGGTACTTGCTGCCTTCGAACAACTCACCCTGGAAATCGGTGCGTAAACCAAAACACAGGACCGGGATGTTCAGACGATCGACGATCTCGCTTAACTGGTAAACCTGGTCACGGCTCAGGAACTGTGCTTCATCAACCAGTACACAGTGGATATTTTTCTCTTCTAGTTGTGCCAGTGTGATTTCAAACAGGTCGTCATCCGAAGTAAAAATAGTGGCCCTGGCCTGCAGACCGATTCTTGATTTGATCCAACCCACGCCGTAACGGTCATCAAGCTTTGGTGTGAACAACATCGGCATCAGGCCACGTTCACGGTAATTATGTGCAGATTGCAGCAAAATCGTGGTTTTGCCGGCATTCATTGAAGAGTAGTTGAAAAAAAGTTTAGCCATTCAGGGTTCCAGGGGAGTCCTGCTATTTTGCCACAAATTTCTGGACCAGTTCCGTCACTTCAGCGCGCTGGGTTAGTGCCAGTAACACCATGCAGTCACCCTCCTGTGCAGAATTCAGCGCGTACTGAACACCCTCAACCGGGCTGTCGAATAATTTTACTGACTCCTGCGCCAGGCCTTCGGTGATGGCAAGCTCGCATATCAGGTCTGCCACCTGACCCGGTAAACGGCCACGCTCGTAACCCGGAAGATCGCAGACCAGCAGAGGGTCGGGTGCCAGTTCGCATGCGGCGCTCAGGAACGCGCCTATTTCCTCGTTACTGCGGTCACCCGCCTGCCCCATCAACACGATGTTCCGGGAAGCCTTGAATGCCCTGACAGTATCAGCGACAGCCTTCAGACCGTGTTCGTTATGTGCGAAATCAATGAAAATCCGTATGCCATTTTTTTCATACAGGTTACCCCGTCCGGGGTTAACACTGGCATCACCACTGAAGGACTTGAGGCCCGCAGCCAGAGACTCATCATCCGCACCCAGAATGGAACACAGGGCCATGGCGCCAAGCGCATTGCTAATGTTGTATCGTGCCACCCCACCAAAGGTGATGGGGATATCTTCAGCCCTCACAATTTTCCTGGCTTTGTCACCTTCAGCAAGTACCAGCCAGCCATCCGACAGGTATGCTCCCTGACCCTGTCTTTCCAGGTGGCTATGTAAAACCGGGTGACTGGCATCCAGCCCAAACCAGATAATCCTGTTATCGAGTGTCGCGGCCATTCTGACACTTTCCGGATCATCGGCATTCAGAATTAGTGGTGCGTTCTTACTCAGTGCGCGCCGAACGATAAACTTGGCCTCGGCCATTTCTGCTACCGAGTTGATACCGTATTCACCCATATGATCTGCAGCAACATTGGTGATCAGCGCCGCATCAGCTCGCTCTACACCAATACCACGTCGCAACAGCCCCCCACGCGCCACCTCAAGCACTACGGCCTCTGATTGTGGGTGTCTAAGCAAAGTTCGTGCGCCACCAGGGCCGGAATAATCTCCCCGGTCCAGTATTTCCTCACCAACCCGTATGTAGTCAGTCGAGGTTATTCCGGCACTTAGTCCGGCAGCGGCCAGAATTTCTGCAGATATTCTGACGGTGGTTGATTTTCCATTGGTGCCAGTGACAATACCGAGCGGGATTGATTTGATAGCCGGCCAGTCTACACTTTCCGGTTCAGGCAAACGGCCAGCTGGCCAGGTAATGGCTGTTTTTCCGAAACCCACCGATACCTCGTCATCATCCCAAAGGAAAGGTATCTGATGATGGGCGGCGGCAGCCTGCATATCCAGTAAGGCTGGTTTTCCTTCACTGGCTATCAAGCGGGACAAAGCTGAAACGGAGTCATTCAAATTGGCCAGCGGCTCCCCTGCCAGACTTGCAACGGTCCGATTGAATGCAACTTCATTGAGCTCACAGGCGGCATACAAAACATCTATCGGCGCATTGATGACCAGGCTGACGCCTCCATCAAAAATGCGTGAACAGATGTGCTCAACTGGCCAGCCAACCGCCTTCATTAAACCGGCAACCTCTTTTGACCAGACCTGGATCACCCGGTCTGCGGATGAACCTTCTATGGCAACATCGAGTATCGCACCGGGTAAACCCCAAAAGAGGTTTGGCCCGGTCAAACGTCGACTATCAAGCAACTCGATATTCACAATCTAATCTTCCGGCTGCCTGCTAGTCGGCTTCTTCTTCTCTGGCCACACGTACACCACGCTCATCCCTGACCAGACGTACACTGGAATCCAGAGAGAAAGCATCAGGATCCGCCTCGACAAAACTGTGTACCGGCTTGGCCATTTCCGGACTAGCGGCCCCGGTATCGTGACCTTCAAAGTGAATCACCTGGTTCCAGCAGCGTCTGACATTATCAACAAACAGGACAACCAGATCGCCCTCATTCGCCACATCCAGCGCACCTTCAACAGCCAGCACCTCGTCGGGAATAATATCAATGGCGGCAGTATCAATTCCGTTGGCCACCAATTGATCACGTAACATCTCCGGCACCTCGGTATCACCACGTCCGCGTCTACTATCATCTGCACGGCAAATGTAATGATCAAAGTGGCCGCTGGCCTCATTGGCGATGGCCTGGATGTCTTCATCACGACGATCACCCGGTGCAGCGAGAACACAAATTCGCCGACCCGCCACCTCGAGTCTGTCAACCAGCTGACAAATGCTGCCGATAGCCGCTGCGTTGTGGCCATAATCAAGGATTACGCGGAACGGGTGTTCATCAAACACATTCATACGGCCAGGGGCCTGAAATATGGTTGAGCCGAACGTACGCAAACCATCACGGATATCATCCAGTGACTTGTCCAGCGAATAGGCCAGAGCCGCCGCAAACATGGCGTTCTGTACGTTATGTGTCGCCTTGCCATCCATGGTTGCAGGTATCTGGTGTGTCCAGACCAATTGATAGTGGGTGCCATTGTCATACAGGGTAATCATGTCACCATTAAAGCCCTGCTCAAGCACCACCGCCCTGCCGCCGGCGCGAACATGCTCCTTTACAAGCGCATGGGCCGGGTTCATGGTGACATAACAGACATGCTCGGCCTGTGTGTAATCGGCCATCTTCAAGCACAACTCATCATCCGCATTCAGTACGGCCGTATCACGAGCAACCTCGACGACAATTCTCTTGACCTCCGCGAGCTGTTCCAGCGTGTCGATACCCTTAAGACCCAGGTGATCCGATGAAACATTCAGACAGGCGGATACATCGCAGCGGCGGTAACCCAGACCGGAACGCAGTAAACCGCCACGGGCTGTTTCCAGCACGGCGATATCAACGGTTGGATCACGCAGCACAATATGTGCGGACGTCGGTCCGGTCATGTCACCTTTAACCGTCAAGCGACCATCGATATAAACACCATCCGTTGATGTCATACCCACGGTATGGCCGGCAGTTTTAAGAATATGGCCAAGCATACGGGAGGTAGTGGTCTTACCATTGGTACCGGTAATACTGGCAACCGGAATTCTTGTTGGAGTACCCGGCGGGAACAGCATATCCATTACCTTGCCGGAAACGTCGCGTGGTTCACCTTCAGAAGGGGCAACATGCATCCGGAAACCCGGTGCAGCGTTAACCTCTACAATCGCCCCGCCAATCTCCTTATACGACTGGGTAATATCCTGGGTAAGAAAGTCAACACCGCCCACATCCAGACCCACGGAGCGAATCGCCCGTTCCGCCATTTCCTTATTATCAGGATGCACCACATCTGTCAGATCAATGGCTGTACCACCGGTTGAAAGATTGGCTGTATTACGCAGGTAGAAAACCTCACCGTCCTGCAGAACCGTATCAGCGTCATAGCCGCCCAGCTCCAGAAGCTCCAGTGCCGGTCGGTCAAGTTCAAGTCGAGTCAGAACTTTTTCATGTCCGATACCCCTTCGCGGGTCTTCATTGACCATGTCTACCAATTGGGTAACGGTACTTTTTCCATCACCAACAACATGACCGGGCACCCGCTTGGCGACTGCCACCAGTTCGTTGTTGACCACCAGCATGCGGTGATCAAAGCCCTCGACATAACTTTCAACCAGTACTGCCCGGCTGCTGCCGTGCTCCCTGGCAAAAGAAAACGCGCTTTCAACCTGCTCATCTGACGTCAGGTTAATGGAAACACCACGGCCGTGATTGGCATTCAAGGGCTTGAGGACAACCGGGAAGCCGATACTGCGTGCGGCACGCACGGCGCTACGCGGGTTATAGATCATTCTTTGTGAAGGAACCGGCAAACCAAGATCGCGCAGCAGGTTATGCGTATCCTCCTTATCGCAGGATATCTCCACGGCGATATGCGGTGTTTTGCTGGTTATCGTCGCCTGAATTCGCTGCTGATATGCACCGTGGCCAAATTGAACCAACGAATACTTGTTGAGCCGTAAGGAGGGTATACCCCTTTCCTCTGCGGCTTCGACCAATGATGCGGTACTTGGCCCTAGCTCTTTGCGCTGAGCAAATAGAATGAACTCATCACGATCTTCTTCATAATTAAAATCTTCATCAATATCGGATGAAACCTCTTTTTTGAGCGTGTCCGGCAGAAGACTCAATAGAAGTTGAAGCGCAATACGGGCAGCTTCAAGACCAACGTCACGCTGCTTGTACTGAAACACCATGTTGTATTGACCGGGCTCCCCTGAACCACGCGTCCGTCCAAACGAGACAGATGAACCTGCCTCATTTTGCAGTTCCAGTGCCGCATGCTCCCAGATATGAGCCATCCAGGTACCTTCATCCTCACGCATACGACGGATAAACCCGCCAGGCTCACCATACGAGCAACCATGATTCTGCAGACCTGGTAATGCCTCGATCAGGGAGTTAATGAAGTCCTCGCCAAGCCGCGCGGATGGCCATTCTTCCAGAATACCAAGATCCACATGGTGACGAATAACCGGAAAATGTGCATACAGACTGGGGCCGACGTAAACATTGGTGGAGAGAATTTTCATAACAGGACCTTCAAATGATGTCTTTACAAAACCGGCACTGCCGGGTTAACAGGTAAGGAAGCCTCTGATCGCCTGAAGGCGCCTACTCTTGATGCATCCAGAATCAATCAGGGACTTCTCAGTTCATAACCATATCATGCTGTACCCGGTTCGGGTATTGCATCGGTAACAGGCTAATTACAGTTTTGCCTCGCGGGTCTCAAGGTTAAATTGAGAACCATGAGCCAGTACATGTAATTTCAATCCAATCAGCGAGACGGCCTCGGCCTTACGCACATAACTCATGGAAGAGTGGCGCAGGTCCGATGGATCGACCACCGTCACGGTTCCGTGGCCAACGATCTCCATGATTCCATCCGGCGCAATGAACCCGGCAGTATTCTCGTCAATACCCAGTCCGCAGGCAAATGGATTGAAAGACAAAGCCGCGAGAAGCCGGCCCATGCGGCCTCGCCGGTTAAAGTGCTGATCAATGATGACACGATTGGTTAAACCCAGTCCGGGTGCGAGTACAACACCGCTTTCACGCGGTGAAGGACCACCACGACCACCCGCTATCATGTGTTCAGAAACGATGGCTGCGCCGGCTGAGGTACCTGCCATGTGAACCCCTTCAGAGTTCAACCTGCGGATGGCACGGGCCACCGGTGTACCACCCAGTATGGTACTGAGACGTAGCTGGTTGCCACCTGTGATAAAAATCCCTGTTGCCCTTTCAAGCGCCGCAATTGTATCTTCCTGATAACAGTCATCACGCTCTTCAATCGGGATGCACATCGCCTTCGCACCCATGCCTTCGAACAACTCCTGGTACAGGGGACCGGTCTCATCCAATAGCGATGCGGTAGGAATAACCAGAACCCGGGCGTCTTCACCACCACATAGCTCTATGAACCGCTTAAGAATAACCGGATCTTTGTGTTTTGCTTCCGCGCCGCCGATGGGAATAATGTACCCACGGGATTGATTTTTAGTTGGTGTTGCCGGACACATCATTTGATACCTTTGAAATCTGGGCAGGTATTGTAGTTGCTTATGTCCGGCTTTGAAACGAAGACGATAAACAAAACAACAAAACCCACTAAAAACATGGTCAGAACCGCCTTTTAACTCCACTTTACGTATAATGAATGGCTGCAATCCAAGGAAGATAAAATGAGCCTGCAACAAGTCCCACCCGGAAAAAATATACCCGATGATATTAACGTGATCATCGAAGTCCCGATGAACAGCCCGGCTATCAAATATGAGGTAGATAAGGACACCGGTGCAATTTTTGTCGACCGGATGCTAAGGACTGCCATGTACTATCCCTGCAACTACGGCTATGTTCCCAACACCCTGTGTGGTGACGGCGACCCGGTTGATGTTCTTGTTGTGTTGCCTTTGCCACTGTTACCCGGCACCGTCGTGCGCTGCCGCCCGGTTGGTGTGTTGCAGATGAAAGACGAGGCCGGTGAGGACTCCAAGATCCTCGCGGTTCCGCATGGCGATGTCACCGGCAATTACGTGGATATCGAATCATACAAAGACCTGAATCCCATGCTGATTGACCAGATCGAACATTTTTTTGAGCACTATAAAGATCTTGAGCACAACAAATGGGTAAGAACCGGTGACTGGGAAGGCCTCGACGCCGCTCGCAAGGAAATTATCGAGTCAGTCGAACGCTACCAGGCAGCACCGGAAAAGCCAGCGTTCTAGCTATTTCGTAGGGTGGGTTACTCGTTACCCACGTAACCCAGTCATGTTGAAAACCTCTGTCATGAGGTAGGTCTGCAGGTCCATTAAACTTAGCAGTGGGGGCGCTGGGGCGGGTATTGACTTACCAGTACACGCCACAAGTACATCCGTGTAGGCTCTTTCTCGATGTCCTGTCTCGTAAGGTCCTGGTAAGTCAATACCCGCCCCAGCTTCTGCCTTTCCCAAGTCCTTTTATCTGAGACCAATGTTCTTTGATTAACCACACAGCCGAGGATGTACGGTAGCTTATTTCAGGATCGTACGAGACAGGAGTCGAGTATCGAGCGCCACAGGACGTGTTCAAGCGAATCCTGAAGTAAGCTACCGTGCAGCCTTGGCGCCCCGGTAGAAACCATGAGTTATGCTTGGGGACAGTGATATAAATGGATCAAGATATGGCGCGTATCGAATGACACACCCTCACCCCCAAAATTGCTCGGCAACGTGCCAAATTCTCCATTGGGCGGGGTCGGAAGAAAGGTGTTGATCCAGAAACGCTGCGTACTGCTCAACAAACTCCTGCGCGTCGCTTGAGTTAAACGGCCCCATCAGTTCGAATTTTTTCTTGACCAGGCCGCCAGCTTGAAGGTTAATCGCGTAAAAAACATATTCCTTGTGGTTATCCGCAAGAATATTTGGAAAGCCCGCTTCAAAATTGGCACTTTTACCGATCACCTCGGCGTTCAGCGTCGGTCTTCCTGCCTTTGGTGGTGCATCCATCACCACGATAACACTGCCCGGTTGATCCATCATCGCGCGTAACCTCTTGCCCGCGCCACCAATCTTGACCGCGCGGTCACCCATGGTTTTCACGATATGCCGGGTCGCTAGAGTTACGAATATGTAAAAAAACGGCCGGATCCGGAGTATTTCCCGTTCAGGCTTGCGGTATGGCAATGCGGGATCAAGACCGGCAACCTGCAGCAACTTCAGAATGGATATGGAAGGGCCCCAATGCATACCGATCAAGACCCTGTCCCTGACGATCTCCAGATCCGTGTAACATTCAATTTCATTCAGTACTGAGCGTGTTCGGCCAAAGCTCATCAGGTACAAGTCGCGTGCATCCAGCATCTCAACTTGTTTCCAGCGTGCTTTCCAGGCCTTCTCATCACCTGTATCGACATAATCACAGGCACTTGACCAGGCGGCCTCGGCTTCCGCTGACAACACCCAGTTGAGGTTGGAACTGCGCGCCAGTAATGCACGTGACCAGGCTGATGGCAAAAAAACAGAGACCAGCGGTAACGCCAGGTAGACGATAAAGTCGACCGATTGTCTGCGAATGGCGCTCCAGACTTTCATTGCTTTTTTGACCTCTGGAAATCCGTGTTATATGCGAAACTTTAAACGGCCTGTCGAAGACTGACCGACGGATAGAGTATATTATCCAACTCACTTACCAAAGTGTCATAAAGTTTCTTGCCAGTGCAGAGAATCTCAAACCGGGTATCACATCTTGAAAGCAGCCATACTTACCTATCACTCTCAGAATATCGCCGGCAGTGAAACCGGAAACAATGACCATGTTGCTTTAGCGGCTGATCTGGATGCACTGCACAATGCAGGTTGCCGGTTCATTTCCCTTGATACGCTGGTAGCGGGACTTTTTGGTGATGCTTCATTGCCTGAAGGACCTCCACTCATATGCCTGACTTTTGACGATGGTTGTAATTTTGACGTCCGTACACTTGAGTTTCCCGGACATGGTTCACAGCCCGGTTTTCTTCAGATCATGGAAGCATTTATCGCTGTTCAGGGCAGTGAAAACCAGCCTGGCTTACATGCCACCTGCTTCGTCATCGCGAGTCCGCAGGCACGTCAAGTCATTGACCGCAAGTCACTGTTTGACCTGGGACATATGAGTGATGACTGGTGGTGCAACGCAGATACACATCCATTGCTGGCAATCGGTAATCACGGATGGGATCACAATCACCCCGACCTAGAAGAGGGGAACTACGCACGTGGTGGTTTCGATATGGTTAGCAAGCTTGAGCATTGTCATGAACAGGTAGTTCAGGCTGGCGAATTTATCGAAAGCAAAACCGGACGCAGGCCGTGCTTTTTCGCCTATCCCTTTGGCGAATCCGGCGCGTACATCCGCAACGAGTATTTTCCATTACACGGCGACGACCATCACTGCCTGGCTGCCGTTGGAACCGAACCAGATATGGTTACCGTTCACAGCAACCGCTGGAATTTGCCACGCTTTGTCTGCGGCAGGGACTGGTCTTATCCATCAGAACTACTGGCTAAACTTGATTTAAACCAATAGCACTGGGGTTTGCCATCTCACCTTCTTCCTGATCAGAGCACTGGATAGGTGCAAACTAGTCTTTACGATAACAGTCAAAATACAATGAAATAGCATTTTCAGGTGAGCGCAAATCGAGCCCCTGCAGCTCGGGAATCTCACTTTGCTGAAAATCGACCCTACGGGCTTCAAAACCACAGCGGTGCGCAAGTGCCTTGAATGTTTCTTCATCATATAAAAAAGTGTGCCCGGCAAAACGCATTCCCATATTGAAGATTTCACCCTCGGTGTCCAGAGACAAGGGGATACCAACAAACGTGCTCCACAGGTTTTTGAGTTGCTGCGGGTCATTGAGGTACAAATGCGCCAGCTGCCTCATATCCGGTGTCAGCACACGCAGTACACCGCCCGGGGCCAGGATTCGGTGGCACTCCTGCAAAAATTCCGCAGCCTGAACAAGCTCTAGCTGATCGATAAAATCTTCGGTATGCATCAGCTGTGCAACACCGCTGGCAAATGGCAAACCACCCGCCAGGTTGGCACAGACGTCCGGTTGGCTTTCATGATCAATATCCACATTGACCCAGTCTTCCAGCTTCCAGTGGCCTGAACCAAGGTTGATTTTTACCTTAGCTTCCATTTTTTGTTCCTGTCAAAAGCACCCAACCATCCAGGACTTTCTTTTTCAGCCCGGGAAAATCAGCTGCATAAGCAGTTTCGACCTCTTCTGCCTGGGCTTCGAGAATACCTGATAAAACGAGTGAACCTCCTGGCCGGAGAGACGCATTTAAGCGAGGCGCCAGTTCAACCAGTGGACCAGCCAATATATTGGCGAGAACTACATCCGCTTGCAGTGGCTTAAATTGTTCCGGTGATTGGACCTCAACACTGTTCTGTACGCCATTTCTTTGGGCATTATCCTCAGTTGCGGTCAGCGCCTGGGGATCGTTATCAATACAAACCACGGTTTTGGCGTCTTTAATGGCGGCCGTTATACCCAGTACACCGGAACCACAACCGTAATCTACTACCTGTTGAGACGTAAAGTCATGACCATCCATCCACTCGAGACAAAGGTGTGTGGTCGGATGCGTACCAGTGCCAAAAGCCAGCCCGGGATCCAGACGCAAAGCGTACAGAGCCGAGTCCGGTATCTTTGCATCGCCGGGCACAATCCACAAATCAGAGCCGAATTGCATGGGTTTGAACCGGTCCATCCAAACCCTTTCCCATTGCTGATCTTCAAACTTTCTGAAGTTGACCTGGTGCGGCCGGTCCACACCCGGCAAAAGACTTAGTAAACGTGTCAGTGGTTCAACCGGTGTATCACCACTGAACAACGCGGTAACACAGACGGATGGCCACAATGGTGTTTCACCAACACCCGGTTCCAGCACGGGGTCGTCTGCATCATCCGTCATTGTTAATGCCAGTACAGGCTCGTTTTGAAGAAGTCCTTCAACCAGCGACGCGTTCTGCCGCGATACCCGAACGCTGAGTTCCAGCCACGACATCAGGGTCTGGGACCTGTTGACACCATCCGGACCGCTATTTTGGCGGCCGGTGTGTCGCCCGGTCTGCGAGACGCTTTTCGAGGTAATGAATATTGAAACCGCCTTTGACGAACCCCTGATCCAGGAGTAACCACTTGTGAAGCGGAATGTTGGTCTTGATTCCGTTTAGTACCGTCTCATCAAGCGCCATTCGCATACGGGCGATTGCGACTTCCCTGCTTTCCCCATGGGAAATGAGCTTGCCTATCATGGAATCGTAGTCCGGCGGAACCCTGTAACCATCGTAGATATGTGAATCCACGCGTATACCGGGGCCGCCAGGGGCATGAAAGCCACTGATTGTGCCCGGGCATGGCATAAAGCTTTCCGGATCTTCGGCATTGATACGGCATTCAATCGCATGGCCCCGGACAACAATGTCATCCTGTGTATAAGAAAGCCTGGCGCCGGCAGCCACACGGATTTGCTCTTTGATCAAGTCGACCCCGGTTATCAATTCACTGACCGGATGTTCGACCTGTATGCGGGTGTTCATTTCAATAAAATAGAAATGGCCATCATCGTACAAAAACTCGAATGTACCGGCACCTCGATAGCCAATGCGTTTACAGGCTTCAACACAAACACCGCCGATATATTCGCGCTGCTCTTCTGTGATGCCAGGTGCGGGTGCTTCTTCAATAACTTTCTGGTGACGACGTTGGCTTGAGCAGTCACGTTCGCCAAGGTGTATGGCGTTACCATGCTGATCAGCGATCACCTGCACTTCTATATGACGCGGACTGGTCAGGAATTTTTCCATATAAATGGTGGGGTCACCAAATATTGTCTCCGCCTCGCGCCGCGTTAGCTGCAATGCGTTGGACAGGTGTGCTTCGGTATGAACCACCCGCATACCCCGGCCACCACCACCAGCAGCGGCCTTGATTATCACGGGATATCCAACACGTTGCGCAATGGTCTGATTTTCCGCAAGGTCTTCACCTAATCCACCGTCGGAACCGGGTACGCAGGGCACTCCCGCATCCTTCATAGCCTTGATAGCTGAAACCTTGTCACCCATCAGGCGAATGGTTTCAGGCCGTGGACCTATAAAAATGAACCCGCTTTGTTCGACACGCTCAGCAAAGTCTGCATTTTCAGCCAGAAAACCATAACCCGGATGCACCGCCACCGAATCGGTCACCTCTGTCGCGGCAATAATGGCGGGAATATTCAGATAACTGTCTGTGCCTGGGGCAGGACCAATGCAAACCGCTTCGTCTGCCAATGCAACATGTTTCAGATTGCGGTCGACGGTAGAGTGCACAGCAACGGCCTTGATTCCCATGGAGTGACAGGCCCGTAATATACGCAGCGCAATTTCACCGCGATTGGCAATGACGATTTTTTCAAGTACGGCCATTTTATTTAATCCAGGATTATCGAATCACGAATAATGGCTGGTCATATTCAACCGGTTGACCGTTTTCGACCAGTATGGCAACCACCGTACCGGACACATCGGATTCAATCTGGTTGAACATCTTCATAGCTTCGATGATACACAGGGTGTCACCAACCCCGACTGACTGTCCCAGGCTGACAAACGCCTCGGCCCCGGGGCCGGAAGCCGCAAAAAATGTGCCGACCATGGGTGAAAGGACCAGTTCTCCTTCAGGTACCTCATCTTCATCATCTTTGGCTGGTTCAGCTGCTGGTGCGGCTACAACCGGTGCCGGTGCGGCCATCTGAGGTGCAGCAGCGTAGGGTATGGCTGGTGCCTGCCCTCCACGCGCCAGGCGCACAGACTCCTCACCTTCGACAATTTCAATTTCTGTAAGGCTGGATTCTTCCAACAGCTCAATGAGTTTTTTAATTTTCCGGATATCCACGTGCCGTCGCTCCCGATTCAGGGTTCAATTCGATTCAAAATAGCCTGTAAGGCCAGTAAATAACTCTCACCACGGAACCCGCTGATCACTCCGATAGCGATATCGGAGAAGTAGTTGATCTGCCTGAAGGGCTCCCGCGAATTCACCGCGGAGAGATGAACTTCAACAAAAGGTATCTCTACTGCCAGCAACGCATCACGAATGGCGACACTGGTGTGGGTATAGCCAGCGGGGTTGATGATGATGTAATCAACACCGTCTTTGCCCGCCTTTTGTATGGCATCTACCATTTTTCCTTCAGAGTTGGTCTGCATATGATCCAGTTGCAAACCACAATCAGCAGCGAACTGCTCAAGGCCCTGCATGATATCCGAAAGGCTGCGTTGCCCGTAGGTACCAGGCTCCCGCTGACCGAGCAGATTCAGATTGGGACCATTAAATACGCGAACATTAACCACGGATCAGCATTCCTCGTCTGGGGGCAGACAGTCTGCCCGAAAAGACAACACTTGTCTACCGTTCGCTACCGTATTGAAGAAGATAACCACATAATCGGAGCAACAAAAAATTAACAATCCAGCAACAGAGATCCTGAACCAGGCACTTAACACCGTCTTTGGGATGTAGACCCGGGTCTCAGGATGCTTAACGGGAGCTCTGAAAGAGTGATGCTTACAGTTTCACGGAATTAGATGGTGTCCCCGACCAGCGTCGGGGTGGCTTTGCCTTGGATAGGCTTTGTGCATGTTTAGAGCAGCTCGCTCAACAGGCTTGAGATCTTGTCATGCTGGATGATGCCTGCATATTGCCAGCGTACAATACCCGTCTTATCCACAAGCACACTGTAAGGTAGTACGCCTTCGCCATTTCCGTACGCCAGGCTGGTTTCGAAAACATCGGCTTCACCGACCAGTATCGGGTAAGTGATACGATAGGTTTTTATAAAACCCTTGACGGTTTTGGCATCGTCAAGTGCAATTCCCACCACTTGTAACCCGGCTGATCCATATTGCTGCTGCAAATCCATCAGCATGGGCATTTCATTTCGGCAGGGGACGCACCAGGTGGCCCAGAAGTTGATCAGAATAGTCTTACCGGCATAATCAGCCGGCGTAACAGACACACCGATGCTGTTACCCAGTTGAAAATCTGGTCGATAGGTCCCCACCAGGGAACTGCCGGATGCTGGTTGAGCAACAACCACGGGCTCTGAAAAGTGACGAGCTGACAAATAAAACCCGGCTAACAATGCCGTTATAGCAACAAGCGTAACAACCAGTTTCCGCATTATTGCGACTCCAGCACGTTACGAAGATGTTCTGCGAACTCTTCAGGCTCAAAATATCCAACCAGCCGGTAACCAGGCATCTCCTTACCCTGTCGATCGAAAAAAAGAATTGCCGGTGGACCGATAATGTCATATTTTTTCATCAGCGCCTGATCTGTTTCATCGTTAAGAGTGACATCCGCCTGCAGTGGTTGAATTTCTCCGAACAGGGCCTGAATTTCCGGCTCCCCAAAAGTATTGCGCTCCATACGCACGCACTCAATACACCAGTCGGCATAAAAATCCAGCATTGCCGGTTTACCGACCTGATTCGCTCGGGCTACAACGGTTTCCAGATCATTTAGTGACTTGATTTTATTGAATGCAATATGCTCAACACTGTTTACCTGACCACCCGTATGCAATTTTTGAAGTGGTTTCATCCAGTTTTCACCACCAATTGCAGCACCAATGATTTCAATTGTGCCGATTAGTAGAAGTACCAGGCCTAGCGACTTCCATAAACGACGCCAGCCTGAAGCGCCCTCGGGAATGGACTGGAGAGCACCGAGATATACACCACTAGCCATCGCAAGCATGCCCCACAACAGCAGAATCACCGGACCCTGTACTATTCGTTCCAGCATCCAGATGGCCAACGCCAGCAACGCGATTCCGAATACGGCCTTGATGCTATCCATCCAGGGACCGGCTTTGGGCACCAGTTTGCCGGCGGAAACCCCAAACAGTATCAATGGCAGACCCATACCCATGGAAAGGGCGAACAAGGCTGTACCACCCAAAAGCGCGCTGCCTGAAGCACCGATCACAATTAGAGCTGCAGCCAATGGCGGGGCTACACAAGGACCCACGATCAGGGCAGACAGAAAGCCCATCACCGCAACACCAGCAAGGCTTCCGCCTTCTTGCCGATTACTGGCATTTGTTAACCGGGTTTGCAGACTGGAGGGCAGTTGCAGTTCGAAAAATCCGAACATAGAGAGCGCCAGTGCGATGAAGATGGCGATAAAGAAGCCAAGTATCCAGGGGTTCTGGAATAAAGCCTGAAGATTCTGACCAAATAGTCCGGCCAAAACACCCGCCACGGTATAAGTCACGGCCATGGCGAGCACATAGACAAGTGATAACCAGAACGCCTTCGACGTTGTCATGCGGTCACCCTGGCCGGCGATGATGCCCGAAAGAATGGGCACCATCGGAAATACACAGGGTGTAAACGCCAACAAAATACCGGCAATGAAAAATGCGAACAGCGCGCCGGTGGGGTTTTTAAGCAGCATCTGAGCCAGCGCGTCCTGTTCTGATACCGGTGGAGCGCTGGAACGGGATGGAGTCGGTGTACTGGTTTTAGCCACCGAAGACCGGTCTGGAAGCTCACCTTCACCTATGGCCCCAGCTGAGGCCGGAATGAGCAGCTCAACACTTGAGGTTTGAGGCGGATAACAAATATCACCATCCCGGCAGCCCTGGTAATCAGCTTGTAAGCTGATGCTCTGTTCCGGTCCGGCCGGCCTGTTGATGTGCACCGGCACTTCTATCTGTCCGAAGTAAACCTCGACAGGACCAAATTCCGGATCATCCTTAATAGTGCCGGCTGGAAGCTCGGTATCACGAACTTCAAATCTATTGTCACCCAACACCCTGAACGCCATCTTGTCCCGGTAGAGGTAATAACCAGGCTGTGCGGTAAAACGTACCAGGATTGTTTCAGGAGAAAGCCCGATGGCCTCGTATACAAATGCCTCATCCGGCTGCAGGGCCGGCTCGTTATTGATCGAATCCTGCCCCAATACAGTTAGTGGCTGGTTGAACACATCGGCCAGTGTTGTTGCAGCTTGTGGTTGTGTGCCAAGAGCAGCAACCTCTACCGGAGCCGGTAATTTGACATCCAGCAACTGTTCTGTGGGGGGATAACAAAATACATCTTCCATACACCCCTGGGAGCGAAGCTTCAGGCTAACGAACTCAACGGTGGGTTCCACGGAATCCAGGGGTAGCCTGACTGTCAGGCGGTCATGAAACTTGATGACCTCCTCACCCAGCAACTCATCAAACTTTTTTTCGCCTTCCGGTATATCTGCCTCGCCCAGAACAACTCCGGAGGTTTCGGTTTTGAACTTCAGAAACTTGTTATTATACAAGTAATAGCCATCGGCAATTTTCCAGCTTACTTCGATTTGCTGCCGGTCACTGGCGGTCGCGGAAACATCGAAAACCTCACCAAAATCCCTGATCTCATCAAATTCAATTGCTGTTGCAAATGTTGACCACATCAACAGCAAGGCAGTTGGAAGTAGTCCGGAGAAACCCATTAATTTTCTATTTTTCATCATCAGATAAGACCGTGGCCTGGTTATTTTGCATTCACTGCCCCGCAATAGACGCCGCAATTGCCTGGTAGTTTCAAAAGACAGGGGAGAAATTTTACCTGAACAGGACATCGAGAGCCGAGATTTTCTTGTTAAGGTTCCAAAACAGGAATATACTTACCGACCGTTCGGTCAGTTCACAAAGTAAGGCCAGACAACATGCAAAACCAATCCGCCAACAAAACAATTCAATCTGATGGTGAGCAAGCCATTCTGGAAGCTGCCGAAATTCTTTTTGCCCAGAAAGGATTTGATTCTGTTTCCATGAGTGCTATCGCCGGACTTGCCAATACCAGCAAACCCAATATTTACCATCACTTTAAAAACAAGAACGATCTGTACCTGGCCGTTATGAAAACTGCCGTCCGGCGGTCTTCGGCTTTGCTTGACGCAGTGGAGGACGCGCCTGGTACATTCAGTCAGCGCCTAACCGGGTTTTCTACGGGTCAGTTAAAAAATATCCTGGGTCACAAACGCAGCACCCAACTGATCTTGCGGGAAACATTGACCGAAGACTCCCAACAGGGGCAGGAAATTACTCGACTGGTGATGGGCGAGGTGTTTAGCAGGCTCGTGGAAATGGTTCACCAGGGCCAGCTGGATAAGGAGTTTCGGGATGACATCGACCCGACGCTGGCTGCGTTCATGATCATATCAGCCAACATGTTCTTCTTTCAGGCTTCCCCGATCATGCAACACATTCCTGAAGCCGAATTCATCGATGATGCCAGCACCTACAGTCAGGGCGTCATGGATGTACTGATCAACGGCATGCTTCGAAGAGGAGATAGCTGATGCAACATCATAGGGAATACAGATTTCTATTCAGGCTCGGCTTAATATCAATATTTACCCTATTTCTCAGCGCCTGCAGTAGTGAGGACTCTACCGGGGAAGGTACAACGGCCAATGCGAAGGCGGTTCTGATTTCCACTTCAATCGCAGAAACCAGGGAGTTGCCCATATGGCTGGAAACGGTCGGCCAGGTGCATAGCCTGTCCGCGCCAACCATCGCTGCAGAGGTTGAGGGGCGCATCACCACCATCACAGCAGATACCGGAGACCGTATTGAGATTGGGCAACTGCTCGCGGAAATAGATACTTCAACCCTTTTGCTGCAGCAACAGGCGGCACAGGCCAGTCTCGAACGTCTTGAAGTACACATTGCCAACGGAAAGCGCCGGGTTGACCGATTGGAAAAACTCTCCTCAAAAAACCTTTCTTCTCAAACTCAGCTTGATGATGCCATGGAGCAGTTGGAAGCATACCAGGCGGACTACAAGGCAGCTGTTGCCCAGCTCGCCATTGTCGAAGATTCGCTAAACAAGTCCCGTGTCATGGCACCGGTCTCAGGCGTCATACAAAGGCGCTTCATCACGACCGGAGATTTTGTAAAGCGCGGGCAGGCCCTATTTGAAATTACGCGCACTGATCTGCTCCAGGCCTGGTTGCCCTATCCCGAAACAGTTGCTTTGCGGATTAAAATTGGCCAGCCCGCAAAGATTTACAGTCCGCTCACACCAGGTGTCTTTGCGCCCGCAGAGATTACAGATTTGCAACCAACCGTCGGTAATGGCAGTCGTGCTGTTATGGCCATCGTTGATCTGGAAAATCCCGGTGATTTACGACCAGGTGCAACGCTTTCAGGACAGGTTTTGGTAGAAACACGCAGTCTCGCTGTAATGGTTCCAAATCTCAGCGTTGTACGCCGGCCGGCGGGACAGGTGGTCTATGTGATCAATGGCGACAGGGCAGAGGCCCGGTTGGTAGAAACCGGTCACAACGATGCCGGCATGATTGAAATCACCAGCGGCCTCAAGGGTGGTGAAGTTGTAGCAGCCGACGGTGCAGCGTTTCTGACCGACGGCGCCAGTGTGAAAATTGCGGAGCCAGTCAGTTGAACTTACCCGAGATTTCCATCCGGCGGCACGTATTCGCCTATATGCTCTCTGCGGTGCTGGTGCTGTTCGGTGTCATCAGTTATAAGGATATCGGTGTTGACCGCTATCCGACGGTCGAGTTTCCGATGATCTCTGTGACCACGATCCTGCCCGGCGGGACGCCTGAAATCATTGATTCCAGTATCACCAACCTGATTGAGTCTTCGGTCAACAGCACACCGGGGATTGACCACATCAACTCCAATTCCTCGCCTGGAATTTCAGTCATCAACATCCGTTTCAATATGGACAAGGACGTCAATGTCGCCTTTAACGAGGTACAGTCACGTGTTAACCGGGTGTTGAGAGACCTGCCCAATGAAGCCGAATCACCGGTAGTGGCAAAAATAGAATTCGGCGCCCTGCCAGTTATGTGGCTTGTTTTGACAGGTGACCGCACCTTGCAACAGCTCAATCAATACGCTCGCAATATCATCAAAAAACGACTGGAAACCATCGATGGTGTCGGTGAAGTTCAGCTCGGCGGTGAACAGCGCCGCACCATCCGGGTCAACCTGAACCCCACACGTATGAAACAACTTGGCATTACCGTTCCCGACGTGGTGCACATGTTCAACCGCGAGCATCTGCGTTTGCCGGGTGGCTTTCTCATCAGCGAGGGTAAAGAAGAGTTGCTCGAGCTGGATCTTGAATACCACAGCCCCGAAGCCCTGGGCGAGATGATCGTCGCTTACAGCGGTGGCGCCCCCCATCGACTACACGACTTTGCCGACATCGAGGATGGCCTGGCAGATTTCCGCCAACTGGCGCGATTCAATGGAGAACCCACAGTAGGACTCGGTATCGTCAAGGTTCAGGATGCCAATACCGTCGCCATAGTCAATGAGATCACCCGGCGCATGAATGAAGAGCTGATACCGAGCCTGCCACCGGGAGTTGAACTTCGGATTGCTCACAATGATGGGACTTTGACGCAAGGGATTATCGATGCACTGGAAGAACACCTGATCTCGGGCACATTGCTGACCGCGCTGGTGGTGCTTCTGTTCCTGAAAAACCTGCGTTCCACATTCATTATTGCAGTGGCCATTCCCGTATCGTTATTGGGTGCAATCGCGGTCATGTACTTTCTCGGCTACACCTTCAACACCATGACCATGCTCGGTCTGCTGTTACTGATTGGTGTAGTTGTAGATGACGCTATCGTGGTGCTGGAGAATATCTACCGGCACGCGGAGGAGCACGGCTCGGAACGGGTTGATGCAGCAATTCACGGTACACGGCAGGTTGTGTTTGCTGTGATGGCAGCCACGCTGACGCTGGTGGCTATCTTTGCCCCGGTGATATTTATGCAGGGAGTCATTGGCAGGTTCTTCGAGGCTTTTGCGGTGGTGGTTACCTTTGGTGTACTCGCCTCCCTGTTTGTTTCAATGACCCTGACGCCCATGTTGTGCTCCCGGTTTCTCAAGGTTGAGAAGAAACATGGAAAACTTTATCACCTGATAGATAACGGTTTTAATGTAATGGACAGGGCTTACGCCAAATTGTTGAGTGTGTCCCTTGGCAATCGCCGCCTGGTCGCCTGGATCACACTGGCAATCGTGCTCTCGAGTGGTTACTTTTTTAGCCACACCGGCTCCGGATTCATGCCCGTGCAAGATGAAGGCCGGTTTATGATCAGCGTCAAAACACCACTGGGTTCCTCTATCAGTTACACGGAGGAAAAACTCAAGAGAATCGAAAAGATTCTTGAGCAGAATGAAGATATCGCTGGTTACTTTGTAACCATTGGCGCCGATCAGTCCCGGCAGGTCAGCAAAGGAAGCTTCCTGGTCAGGATGGTGCCATGGGAAGAACGTGATATTACCCAGGTTGAAATGATAGAAAAACTGCGTGGTGAGTTGACGTCAATAGCAGGCGTGCAAGCTTTTCCATCTCCTATGCCCATGGTTGGCGGTCAGCGTGGCGAACCGCTACATTTTATTCTTAGCGGGCCCGACCTGAATGAAGTCGCCCGCCTGGCGGAGATCGTCCACCAACGGTTGGCGGAGGAACCCGGTATCGGCAACCTGGACCTGGAGTTGCAACTTGACCTCCCGCAACTGGAAGCCAGGCTGAGACGATCGTTGGCGCGTAGCCTGGGCCTTTCCTCTGATGAAATTGCATTGGCTATCAACGTATTGGCCGGTGGTATTGATATTGCCCGTTTTAATGATGACCCCGGTGACGGTGAACGCTATGACATTCGCCTCAAAGCAGGCCAGGGTCAACTTGACTACAGTGATGATGTTTCCAAAATCTACCTGCGCTCCTCAAATGGTGAAATGGTGAGCCTGGCCAACCTTGTCACACTGGAGCCTAAACTGGGGGCCGCCGTTATTTCACGTCATGACCTTCAGTATGCTGCTAACTTCTACAGCACACCGGTGGTGTCACTGGGTGAGGCCGTCACCCTGGTCAACAATGCAACAGCCGACCTTCTGCCTTTGGGCTATGAGGTCAATATGTCGGGTCGCGCAGAGGAATTCGGAAAAACTGCTTTCTACCTGCTATTTGCCTTCGTGGTTGCCATTATCCTTGTCTACATGGTGCTCGCCAGCCAGTTCAATTCTTTTATTCAGCCTTTCATCATTATGGTTGCCCAACCACTTGCCATTATTGGCGGTGTTGTAGCTATCTGGGCCACCGGCCATACGCTCAACATGTTTTCGATGATCGGCCTGGTCCTTTTGATGGGCCTGGTAGCCAAAAACTCTATCCTGCTGGTCGATCTGACCAACCAGCGCCGTGAAGACGGTAAGAGTATTGAGCAATCTCTGAAGGAGGCATGCCCGATACGTCTGCGCCCTATTCTGATGACATCACTGACCATTATTCTGGCCATGTTACCGGCGGCTTTTGGCGTGGGTGCCGGCTCTGACAGTAATGCGCCGATGGCGGTTGCTGTTATCGGTGGAATGATCAGCTCAACACTGCTCTCCCTGGTTGTGGTACCGGCGGTTTATTCGTTGATCGAAGGGGCGCTTGAACGCAGGACATAAAAATCTCTCTCCATGCACTAGACTAATATGATGGTTTAGAAAATGACGGAGTTAAAAATGAACAATAATGTAAAAGCACCCTGGCACCTTTGGGTTGTGGGTATCGTAGGGTTTCTGTGGAGTGCCATGGGAGCCATGGACTATGTCATGACCAAGACAAGGAACGCCGAGTACATGAGCGCTTTCACCCCTGAGCAGTTGGAATTTTTCTATGGCCTGCCAATCTTCATAGTGGCGGCATGGGCAACTGCTGTGTGGTGTGGTGTTGCCGGTTCAATAGTGTTGCTATTGAGGAAAAGTGCAGCCGTTGGTCTGTTTCTGATCTCCCTGATTGCCATGTTTATCACTGCAATCCATAACTACGGAATATCCAATGGCTTTGAAGTCATGGGGGATACATTTGCCCTCGTTTTCACCGCTATTATATTTTTGGCATCGATTGGATTGTATTTGTATGCCAGGGCTATGAAGCAACGGGGCGTGCTTAAATAAGCGAGTGTTAATACAGGGTAACTCCGTCGACCGCCAAGGTGGAGTGGCAGTGAGTTATGAACCTTTCTTATAGCCAGCCACTGACCCATTGCCCGGCATTTTTTAGCGTCCGCCATTGAATTGAGAAACAGCGTTTGGAGATCACTGCCTCAATCAGGCAGTGGATAACCTTTCCATTCTCATCATATTCCACTTCGGTAATTAAGAAGTGCTTTTCCCTTCGTTCGGGGTTTACTGCGGTCCACTTGCTATTGAGCAGTTTTTTCGGACTCAGTGCATTCATTCTGGTAGCTTTTTATGGTGCCAGTGCTATCAGGATTTCATTGCGGCGCATGAACCATGGTGTGAATGGTGCATTGTAACGGGCCCATACGGGCTCACCAGCAACCGTAAGATTGTTCTGTTTGATCCACTCCCTTAAAGAAGCCAGATGTTTCTTATAGCTTTTTTCACTCCAGCCGCCAGAGTAACGGATTGCCGCAGCCCTATAGGCAGGTATTTCCCGCAGGGACACGGATGGGTTTTCCGGTACCGGAATAGTTTCCATCGTATAGGAAGCCGGCATCATGAAGCTGACCGCCCAACCCTTGCCCGAAGCGCGCTGGGCAACCGGTGATGTCATTGCAATTTTCTCGGGTTCGGCTTTTTGCGACACCGGGCTGGTCATTTCAATCTTGTCACGGCGGGTATTATCGCCTGATATGTATTTGAACAAACTTCGAAATGCATCATTGGATGCATCTTCAAAATCCGCATAGACAATGACTTCCGCAACGATTGAGGGTGCATACTCTCGAATTTCGAATTGATCCTCTTTTAGTGAAACACTATATTCAGCTTCTTCCGTCGCCATCAGATTTCCCGAAGTAAGAATGGTGAGTAAAGCTATAAGTGAAGCACAAATCGATTTCATTCGTCTTACCTGCCAAGTGCCTGCTCTACCGCGACGATCAGATCCGGATCATATGGCTGAGTACGAGGGCTGTATTCTGCAATCATCTCACCATCGCGACCAATCAGATACTTATGAAAATTCCATGTGGGATAAGTACCGGCAGAGTCAGCAAGGGCCGCGTAAAAAGGATGTGCGTTGTCCTTTTTAACCGATGTCTTTTCGAACATCGGAAACTCAACTCCATAGGTGAGACGGCAAAACTCCTCGATTTTTTCCTCTGAGCCAGGCTCCTGACCCATGAAATCATTGGATGGAAAGCCCAATACGACAAGACCCTCTTCACCATATTGATCATAGAGTTTTTCCAGACCGTCATATTGAGGTGTGTTACCGCATTTAGATGCCGTATTGACGATCAACAGCACTTTGCCGGAATAAGCTTCGCAGAGATTCACTTCTTCGGTTGACGCCAGGCGCCTGAAGTCCTGATCAAGCAGCTCACTATCGCAAGCCATGGTAGGCAAGCTGAGTAATAAAAGTATAATTGCAATTAGTTTATTCATGGTTTTTCCTACTAAATTAACTCGGTCTGTATACATATTGTATATTATTATGAATAACATAAACACATATTTTGTATGTTTATTGTTTAATATGTATAATTATTGTATATTATAAGACAGACTTACGATGCTGCAAGCAAATATGAACGAAACGTCCAGGAAAATAGCCATGTCGGAGATAAATAGCTTCACCAACAGATCTTCCCAACCATCTTGTGCCACGATTAACATCAAGAACTTACGCTTGCGTACATTTATCGGGTTTAACCCCGATGAAAAGACCAAAAAGCAGGATGTCGTCCTTAATATTGAAATTAATTACGGCATAGATGGTTTAGTTCTGCAGGATCACATTGACGATGCCTTGAATTATAAAACAATCACCAAGCGGGTGATCAGTCTCGTTGAGGAGGGTCGTTTCCTGCTGCTGGAAAAGCTGGCGTCGGATGTCCTCAGTATTTGTAGCGAGCATCCGGGTATCCAGTCTTCAAGCGTCACGATCGACAAGCCACATGCACTACGATTTGCGGATTCGGTTTCATTGACATTGAAGTATCGTGCTGAAGTCGTCAGCACTCATCAATTTTTGGAGAAAGCATCATGAGCGTAGAGCCATTTTATCTCACCAACCTCACCGAGGCCGATAATGACGGCTTGAGCACGGAAGCAATTCTGGTGCGCGATGCCCTGATAGCTCACGGCCTTGAGACGCCGATGATCGAAACCGGTCTCAGTCCGGAGCAAAAGTATGACCGCATCCGGGACTTAATGTCCGATGTGGTTGAAACCCTGGGGCTTGATCTTAGTGATGACAGCCTCGCAGAAACCCCACACCGCATTGCCAAAATGTATATATATGAAATATTTTCCGGTCTGGATTATCAGCATTTTCCAAAGTTGTCACTGATAGATAACAAGATGGGTGCAGATGAGATGGTCAAAATCCGCGATATCGACCTGACCAGCACATGTGAGCATCACTTCGTAACCATCGATGGTGTTGCCAAGGTTGCCTATATTCCGAGCGACAGGATCATTGGCCTTTCCAAGATCAATCGAATCGTACGCTTTTTCGGCCAGCGCCCGCAGGTCCAGGAACGCCTGACACGGCAGATCCTGGTGGCAATGCAAACACTACTGGGCACTGATAACGTGGCTGTGAGCATTGATGCCACGCATTATTGTGTTAAATCACGCGGAGTGATGGACACCAACTCACAGACCAGTACGACCGCACTCGGTGGCTGCTTTAAAGAGAACATTCACACAAGGGCTGAATTTCTCAATCCTTGATATTGAGGAATGCTATAAGGCCTTTTGAGCATCTGACTTAATCTCAACCCGCCAATTCCGTGTAAGGCAACTGAGCAATCAGGGCTGAAGACAGGCAAATATCAATTTGGAGAGTTCTAGTTAAACTCTCCAAATTGTTCCATTAACAACCTTAACGCGGAGCAGTTTGCGGCTCAGATGCGTTGCCATATTCAAGCATGACCGTGCTTGCACCTTCAGCAAAATGAGCACCGGCATCCTCAACGACCTTCATAATGGACATATTCAGTTCACTCACCACTTCCAGGTAAGCACTGAAATCCGATTCATCAACATAAACCCGGGCTCTGATTATTAGTGCATTGCTGGAAAACTGAATAAATCTTACCCTGACTGATTTCTCAATCACCTTTATATGAGCGCGTGCCACGGCATCAATACCGTCGATGACGGATTGCATTTGCTCCAGGGTCGTGTCGAAACGAAGCGGCAGATCGGGATGGTACAACATCTTTTCACGTTTTGAGAAGTTTTCAATTGCACCATGAGCGATGATGCAGTTAGGCACCGAGACCAATGTGTCGCTAAGCGTCCGGATACGCGTTGTACGGAGACCAATTTCCTCGATGCTGCCAAGAATGTCTCCATACTTACACAGATCGCCAGTCTGCATGGGTTGTTGTGAGTACAGCGATACAGCGCCGAGCAGGTCCTCGATGGGCTTTTGCAATGCCAGAGCCAGTGCAACACCACCCACGCCGAGGCCTGCCAGCAATGCGCTAATTTCGACGCCGGAATTGCTTAACCAGACAAGGGAGGCGCCAAGCAGTGTCAGCAGTTTGAGTGCATGGGCTAACGGCCTCCCCAGGATGTGTGCATCCTCGCGACCCTCGGCGATGAATCTTTCCCGCCTTTTTGCACGCGCAAGGTCAATCAGTGAGAATATCAACCAAACCACGATCAGTGTTACCAGTGTTCTGGATTCCGCCAATTCCTGGGCCCTGGCCCCCAACCCCAGTTCTCTCAGCAGGCTACCGCTAATTAAACCGATCGCAAGGAAAGGAACTGGCCGCGTGAGAAAACTCCGTATCGGGACAAATAACGGTGCTCCGGGCTTACTGATCAATCGGCTCAGAATGTAGCCTATTATCCAGAAAGCTGGCAAAAGTATGCCTATCATCCCTAACACAATTACCCACTT
>Ga0224504_10000119_pt1 | contig 31936 bp, 29 predicted proteins | sample SF_Oct11_sed_USG_3_FD_170160 | JGI IMG/M metagenome (GOLD analysis project Ga0224504, IMG submission 170160) | Sediment microbial communities from San Francisco Bay, California, United States - SF_Oct11_sed_USGS_24 | ecosystem: Environmental > Aquatic > Marine > Sediment | place: USA...
GGGTTGAACCCCAGGTTGAAGCCCGACAGTTTCAAAGCAAGAAACCCGTGTCCGATCGACAGCAACGCTACAGCGCCGACGATTCCGGCGAGCAGAAAACTGCGGAAGGACAACACCAGCGTCGCGATCATCAGAACGAGCAGCACTGGCAGATAGGTCAGCAGTTTGCCGACCGCATCCTGTTGCTCCGCACTGTCGCCGGCAATCTCCAGACGGTATCCCGGCTCGAGATTGAAATTCTCGGCCTCGATTGCCGCCAGGATCGCGTTGTTGACCTCGAGTGGCAATGCGCCGGTGCGAATATAGCCGCGAATATTATTCACCCGCTCGCCGTTACGCCGCGTGACGCTCGCCAGTTCCGGACGCAATTCGATCTCGCCAAGCGCCGAGGCGGGAATCCAGCGACTTTCGGCGGCGACCCGGCCCGAGGTCAGTCCCAGCGTGGCGATGGCATCGAGCGAACTGCGCTCGCTGTCACCGAACCGGATGCGGACTGGTAACTCCTCGAGGTCTTCCAGCACGGATCCCCCAATCTGGCCCTCGAGACTGCTTTGCAACTGGCCAGCCACCTGTTCGAGGTTCAGACCGGCTAGCTGGGCACGATATTCGTCCGCGGCAAACCACAGCTTGGGCTCGCCGCCAGAGATTGTCGCCTGGGTCATTACGACTTCCGGGACCAGATGCATGATCCTGCGCAATTCGTCGCCATAAGCACGCAGCCGGTCCGGGTTTGGCCCGAAGACCCGGAATCCCACCGGCGCGTCGACTGGCGGTCCCTGTCCAAATGACTGCACCACGATAGCCGCCTCCGGGAATTTTTCCCGTAGCAATAACTGCATGTCCGGGACCATTTTCTTGGCTTCGGCCAGGCTCTCTGCAACTGCGACCGCATGCGCATGCGACGGATTGTTGTCCTCTCGCATGATCGCGTTGTAATAGACAATGGGGAATGCACGGCCAACGACCCAGTCAATCCGTTTTACGCCGCCGCGTTCAGTCAGCACGGTGTCTATCTCGTCCACCAGCGCACGGGTTTTGGCGATTGATGCGTCGTCGCCGAGCCAGACCTTGATCTCGAACTGATCACGATCGGCAGGCGGAAAAAACTCCGTATCAATAGTACCGAGCAGCAAAAATCCCAGCACCGGCAAAATCAGGCACATGGCCGCTGCGCGCAGAGGCCTGCGCACGACCGCGGTGAGCATCCGCCGGTAGTAGCGGCCCGCACGCGGCAACATAAGACCATCGTGCCACCATGGCAGCACCTCGCCGGCCGAGTCGGGCTTGCCGAAGCGCCCGGCTAGCGCCGCGATGAGTGTCATCGAAATAACGAACGAAGAGAGCAGTGCGAGCACGACACTGAGCGCAATCGGACCAATGAAGTCGCCGATATTTCCTTTCAGAAGAAACACCGGCATAAAGCCGAGTACCGTCGTAAGCGTCGATGCGAACAGCGGCACAAACAGGTGCTGAACCGCCGCATTTACCGCCGCCACCCGTTCTTCGCCCGCCGCGAGATGCTTGCGCACTTCGTCGGTGACGACAATCGCGTTGTCGATCAACAGGCCGATCGCAATGATCATGCCGAAGATCGTCATCTGATGAATTTGCTGGCCGAAAAATGTCAGGCCAAACAAGGTTGCAGCCGCTGCCAGCGGCAATGCAGCGCCAACGATCAATGCCGCCCGCCAGCCCATCCCGATGAGCACGACCAGCATCACCACCAGCGCACCCGCCAGCAGGTTGTTACCCAGATCTGCGAGGCGTTTCACCGTGTAGTCGCTCTGGTCGAAAACCACGTCCACCGCGACGCCGTCATCGAGTTCGTTGGCAAATTCCGCGACCAGCGCGTTAGCGGCCTCTGCCCACTGGTCCACCCGGACGGTCCTGTCGGTCCTGGTCCCGATCATCACCGCTCGGCGGCCATTGGCCAACGCAATCTCGTCCGCCGGCTGACGCCATTGTCTTTTGACGCTGGCCAGATCGGCGATCTTCACGACCCGCCCGGAGCCGTCGTCGACGATAGGCACCGCGGCAATCCGCTGCACCGAGTCCAGTTCGCCGACCACCTCGAGAATCAGGTCACGCTGGTCGGTGCGCAGCTGTCCGGCCGGATTCTTGACGTCCGCGGCAGCAAGTCGCGCAGCGACATCGGCTGCGGATATCCCGAGTGCCGACATTTCGGCCGGATCGAGCGTGACGGTGATTTCCTCGCGCGGCTCACCGTAGAACTGCACCCATTCGGTACCGGGAAGATTGCGCAAGCGGTCGGCCAGTTCCTGCGCATAGCGGTTGAGAATACCGAGTTGCGGCGGCTGGTCGGCTTTCCACTGCAACGCGACGACCTGCGAGAATGCGACGGCACCCCGCTTGTCGTCGAGATCCGGCTTGCTTGCGTTGGGCGGTAGTTCGCGCTGAACGTCATCGAGCTTGTCGCGGATCTTCGACAACGCTGCTTCGTTGGTATCGTCCGTAATACTGTCCTGCAGTTCGAACGTGATCAGCGAGATCCCGGTCCGGGAGGTCGAGTCCACCCGCTTGATTTCACCGAGTTCCTCCAGCCGGTTTTCGATTTTCTCGGTCACCAGGGCCTCGACCCGGGTCGCCGACGCGCCTGGCAGGGCCGTGACGATGACTCCGTTGCGCAGCGTCATCCGCGGGTCTTCGATACGCGGCAGGTTACCGAAGGCGGAAAGCCCGGCGACAACAAGCACCGCTATCGCGAGAAACAACAGGTGACCGTTGCGAATAAACACGGTCGCCATGCCACCCAGCTCAGCTTTTTCCGGTCCGGACACGCTAGCCCTGGTCGTTGTTCGCCGCGGTGCGCCGCACGCCGAGACGGACCACCATACCCGGCACGATGCGCTGGGTTCCGTCGACCACGACCTGGTCACCGTCGCGCAGCAGTCCCTGGACAAAGACCCGGTCGGATTCCTCGTGCAAAACGTCGACCGTGCGCCGCGCCAGGCGATGGGTGCCCGCGCTTTCCGATTCGGCTTGCGAGCCCGGATCCAGCGGTTCCGCAATGTACACGGCCCAGAGACCCCGCACACCCTCGGTAAGAGCGCTGATCGGCAACCAGAAGCCGGGTTGCTTTACCTCTACCGGCAAGGCGAGGTTGACGAGGTCACCCGGCCGCAAACCGCTGTCGTCTTCATCCAGACCGAGAACCACATCGACAGTCCGGGTGCCGGCGCCACGCACGGGCAGAATCGCGCGCACCTCGGTCATCAACAACCTGTCATCGACCTCGATCTCGCGACGTTGTCCGCGCCGCAGGCCGTCGAGTCCCCGGCCCGTTACGCCGACCCGAATCTCGAGCGGGCCATCCTCCTGCAATCCCAGTACCGGCTGGCCGGCTCCGAGCACCTGGCCCTCGTCGGCGAAGCGGCGTATCACGACCGCGGCGTAAGGCGCCCGCAGCGTACTCTTGTCGATGTCGACCTGGACCGTGGCAACCCGCGACTTCGCCAGTCTTTCCGCCGCCTGCAGAGCATTGAACCGCTCCCGCGCCTCATCGAGTTCCTGGCCCGACACACCGTTGAACCCGGCCGCTTCTTCAGTCCGCGCCAGTGTGGCCCGGGCCAGTCCGAGATCGGCACGAACCTGTTGCAGCGCCGCCGTCAATTCGGCCCGCCGGGCCTCCAGTCGCGCCGTGTCGAGTACCGCGAGAACTGCGCCCGCATCGACCCGGTCGCCGTCATCGACAATCACCCGCTCGAGCCGCCCGCCCAGTTCGAAACCCAGGTCGCTCTGGCGCAACGCCTCGATCCGACCCACAAAAACCCGGCGCGACTGGTAGGCCTGTTGTGACTGGGCCGGCTCGGTCGCGACCGTCAACGCCGGCACGTCGGCCAGGCCCGGTCCAGCCGCCAGCAGTAATGCCAGTGCAACGCCGATCCCGGCCCGGGAACCGGTCAATCGGTCGTGCGTGCCCTGCATTGCGGCAACTGTCATCGGGGCAGTCCTCGTCATTTGCGGTGTCTCTGCTATATACTAGACTAGACAGTCCAGTTTGAAAAAGGTTTTCGCAAAAAATTCACAGATGGATTCGACGACGACACAAAAACGCAGCGGCCGGCCCAAAAGCGAGGAGAAACGCGACGCCATTCGCCGGGCCGCCGCCCAGCTCTTTCTCGACAACGGGCTGCACCGCAGCTCGATGGATGCCGTCGCGGCAGAAGCCGGCGTGTCCAAGCAAACGGTTTACTCGCATTTCCGATCCAAGGAGGAGCTGTTCGCCGCGGTGATCGCGGGCAAAGTCGAGGAATATTTTCTCGACGCCACTGTCTGCCATCCGCTTGGCGACCTGCGAACCCAGCTCATCGAACTCGGCCGGCGTTTCGTCGACCTGATATATGACGAAGAAGCCGTCTCGATGTGGCGTACAGTCATCGCCGAAAGCGTCGCCCATCCTGAAATTGCAGACACTTTTTTCGAGCAGGGACCGCGCCGCGTATTCGCGGTGCTGCGCGAGCTGATGGCGGAGTGCGGACGTCGCGGGCTGCTGCAGATCGACGATCCGGAGGAAGCCGCCGGTTTCCTGGTATCACTGTTGCGCGGTCATCCGCACATGGAAGTTCTATGCAATCTCAGCCCGCCGCCACCGGTGGAGTGGCGCGCGCGCCATGTACCCCTGATGATAGATCGCTTCCTGGAATTGTATCGGCTGTCGCGGTAACTGACGCGGTCACAGCGGCCGGGGCGGGGTCACTCGACCGGCTTGCGAAAAAGAAGGGTAAAGCGGTCGGTGCGGCCGGTAACGCTGGCATCGCCGACCTCCTTTTCGAGACCATCTGACGAGCGGTAATGCAGGTCGGAGAAACCGACAAACTCGAAACCGGCGGCCTCGCTCTCATGGATCATCCGGACCGGGTCCACGCGCCGGCCATTGACGTTATTGTCCGGCTCCATGTGGCGCCGGGTATGGTCGATCACCCCGTACAAGCCACCCGGCTTCAGAGCTTCGAACACCGCCATATTGAGATTGTGGCGGCCGTCGGGCGTCAAATTGTGGGCATTGCGAAAGGTCAGCACCAGATCGAGATCCTCGAGCCAGAACGACATCTCCTCCAGCTCGAAAATCCCCCGCCTGGCAGTCATCGGCATATCGGGATTGACGTCGAGCGCCTCGACTTTGTCGAGCGGTGGCGCGGCCGCAATCAATTCACGGACACGCTCCGTGCGCATCGCCACATATAACTTGCCGCGTTCGCGCAGAACCGGTCCGAGCAACTTGGTGTACCAGCCGCCGCCCGGAAACAACTCCAACACCCGCATATCGTCGCGCAGGCCGAAGAATGCCAGCGTCTCGACCGGTTTGCGGTTGGCATCGCGCGCCCTCTCTTTGTCGGTCCGTATCTCGCTGGACAGCGCGGCCTCCAGCTTCGCCCGGGTCGCGGCGTCGAGCATCGAATCGGCGCCGGCGGTCGCTGCCGCCAGCAATCCGATTACACCCAAACACAAACTTCTGATGATCATCGATTTCCCCGATCGCGGCCTGCTGCGGCACGTCTCGCCGCAGCAGGCCGGCATACTCTGAATATTCATGGTCGAACCAGCGTGAAACCGTTGCGGCTGCGCTCCACGATATGCGCGACGCCGGTTTGCACGTAGTACAGCCCCTCGATCAGTTCGGGCGACTTGCCGCGCACGCGTGCAAGCGTGTCGAGGGTGTTCTGGCACACGACAAAACGAACTCCGCTTACCCGCAAACTGGCAATTCTCTCGCTCAGAGCGGGCTCGTTAGCGGCAAAATACAATTCAACCCCGGGCCCGAACGCGATGATTTCGATATCGACCAGTTCCGGATCGCCGTAGTGTTTTATCAGATTGTTCGCAACATCCAGCACCATTGACTGCTTGGCGCTGTCACGATCCGACAATTGCAGAAGGATCGCGGCTTCGGCGAACGGTTTGTCGCCGACCGGGGGCGCCTCCTGCGCACTGACCCGGGCGAATGCCAGCGCCATGGCGCCACAGACCAGAATCCGGCGCAAGCACGCCGCTTCGCGAAAATGATTCATCCGGCCAGTTTCCTGCGACGACGAAGTTGCCTAAGCGAACTTGCCGGCATAATCGGCCAGACCCGGATTCGACGCAACATTTTTGAGCGCCGGCGAATTGAGCCTGGCGATATTGGCAACCTTGCGATCGCGCAAATAGTCGGCAACGACATCCCAGATCGGCCGTCCCGGAGACTGGCTGCCGACGGTAGCCCAACCCGATACGGTGTAATTTTTCCCAGCCTCCACGGCCTTGCCATTGTCCAGCGTCATGGCTGACACTCGCTGACCGGCAGCGGCAGTCGGGTCACATACATAGTTCATGCCGCCAACACGCACCATGTCACCACCCTGCTGGTAAAACGGATCGGGGTTGAACAGATTATCGGCGACGTCTTCGAGAATCAGCTTGATCTCGGCACCGGTCATTTCACGAACATAGGTTTCCGGGTAAGTAATGCCGGTCTGATCTAGTACGTGCTCCATCGTCACGGCCTGTCCGGGCAGCACTGTCGTACCCCAGCGGAATCCCGGCGACAACGCGATCTCCGCACCCTCCACTTCGCGCAATGCATCGCAGATAACCTGGTCGAAGGTGCCATTGAAATTGCCGCGCCGGTATAGCAGCAACTGCGACACCGCCAGTTTCTCGCCAAGGCGATCGGAATACGGCGCGCGAATTTTCTCTATCAATGCCTGCATTTTCGGATCCGGCGGCAGCAGGTTCGCAAACACCGGTAGCAGCCGATAACGATATCCGCGCATCTTGCCCGGCGCGAGATCCAGGTCCATGACCGCAAGGAACTTGCCGTTCGACCCGGCATTGGTCACCAGCGTCTTGCCACCCGGATTGGAGACAATGCTGGGCTTCGGCACGCCATCGTGGGTATGCCCGCCGAAAATCACGTCGAGGCCGGTTACCACCGAGGCCAGTTTCAGATCGACATCCATGCCGTTGTGCGACAACAGCACGACCGCGTCCGGCTTTTCCTTGTCCCGGATCTTTTCGACCAGCTGTTGCACTTCCTGGTGACGAATTCCAAATGTCCAGTTCGGAATAAATCGTGCAGGGTTTGCAATCGGCGTGTACGGAAACGCCTGACCGATCACCGCGACCCGGCGCTCACCCAGTTGTTTTACCGTATACGGCGCAAACGCATGCCCGCTGTCTTCGTCGAACGCCGCTGCCCCTTCGAACAAGGCATCCTCGGTGACCCTCACGTTTTGTGCGACAAAAGTGCCATTGAACGCAGCGATATTGTCGAGGACTTCCTGTTCCCGGTAGGTAAATTCCCAGTGCCCGGTCATTACATCCACACCGAGCAGATTGCAGGCATCGACCATGTCGCGGCCGCGCGTCCAGTAAGCAGTCCCGGAGCCCTGCCAGGTGTCGCCGCCGTCGAGCAACAGGCAGTTTCCGGCGCCACGCTCCTGCCTGAGTCGCGACACCAGCGTCATCAGGTGCGCAAATCCGCCGACCTTGCCGTAGCGCTCCGCCGCGTCCGCGAAATCGAGAAAAGTCAGTGCATGGGCATCCATTGATTTCGGCTCGATTCCGGCCCATTCGAGCAACGCCTCGCCGACCAGGTGCGGCGGCCGCCCGAAGGCCTCGCCGAGCCCGAGATTTACGCTGGGTTCGCGAAAATAAATCGGCATAAGCTGCGCATGACAATCGGTGAAATGCATGATCCGGGCATTACCGAACGGCGCTGCCTCGTACATTTTCTCATCGGCCAGCACACCGCGCGACCAGATCGCCGACGCAGCCGGGCTCGCCGCGGCCGCCATACCCAGCAGCCGCAGGAATTCTCTCCTGTCCATGAGACAACCTCGATATGTTGGTGTGGCTGCGGCCGCCCAGCCGGCGGCCGCACAGAGCTATTGGACGACTGCCTGTTTCCAGGCCGTTCCCTGTTCCGTTGCCTGCCCGATCGCCAGCTCAGCCTGCAGCAGCGCCTCGGTGACAAGGCTCATGCCTTTCTCGTAATCGCCAGATTCCGCGGCCTCGGATGCCGCCTTGAGCAGCGGCGCCGTCGTGGTCCAGGAATACTTCATCTCCCGAGCCTGCCTGAGCGTCGCCTCGGCATGGGTGTAGGCATCCGCGAACTCGTCGGCCAGCGACACAGCCGGCGCGGCATCGGCCGAGGATTGCTTGGCGGCCTCCTGTTCCGCGTCGTACTCTTTTCTCGCCTCGGCAACGACATCTTCGGATTCCCGCATTACGTCAGCCTCGTCGCGTTGACCGCAACCGGGCAATGCGGCAACGACCAGGGCTGCAGCCAGAAAAACTTTTTTCATTTTTGTACCCCTTTGAGGCCGGACGCTATTTGCGCGCACCGGGACCATTGGTTTCCATCCCGTTGCTCATGTAGGAGAGGAAGTACTCGAGATTTCGGTAATCCTCGCCCTGGGCGGGAAGCGGCTCGGCTCTCACCTGTTTGTTGCAGCCATCGAAACGCCGGTGCAGCGTACCCATATCGCCCCACTTAGAGCGATAGACCGGGAAATGCGTCGCGTGTCCCAGCCCGGCACTCAGGCGATCCGCGCGAATTTGCATGCCGGCATTTTTTATATGGCAATCTGCGCACGAGAAGTTCAGCTGGCCGCGCTTGGAATAGTAGAACTGCTTGCCTTGTTCGTAGGCGGCAAGCGCGCGCGGGTCGTCACCGAGGTCCATCGCAAACGGTTTGCCGCGCGACGTATAGGCCATGTAGGCCGAAATCGACGCTATCGGACCCTTCTTGTACTTGAGCGGTTGCTCACCGTTGGCCTCGCGGCACAGATTGATCGCATATTCGAGCGTCACGACCTCGCCGCGATCGGTGTCGAAGTAAGGGTAATTCTGGCGTATCCCGATACCGCCGTCGGGGAAACAGTCGGCATAGCCCTTGCCATTGGCAAATGGCGTATTGAACAACTGCTCGCCCTCCTCGATCGCCAGTTCGTACGGCGGGAACTCCTCGATCTGCAGCCATTGCTCATACGCCGGTTTATCCAGCGCATAAATGCCATTGGCATAATTTTCCAATGCAACATCGGGAAAACGCTGTTCGAAGTACTTGACGAACGCTTCGCGGTCGGACTCCGGGTCAGCCAGCAGCTGTCCCGAAAAAAGCGCCGAAAGCGCGAATACAAGCGGAAAAACTTTCTTCATAATTGACTCCAAATCAGCCGCCAACGGCAGCGCTGCCTACTTCAGCGTCTCCTCGACACTGTCAGTCGCACCCTTGTTATCGACCCAGGAAACCTTGATAGTATCGCCGGGTTTCGCGTCCTTCACCTGGAACGCGAAATACGGGTTTTTCGACACCGCCGGTCCCCAGTGCGCGGTCATCACGACTTTGCCGTTGTGTTCACAAGTGACATCGGTAATGTGGTGGGCCGGTATCAGCTCACCGGTCTTCGTGTCCTTGCGAGTGCCGGTCTCCATGTCATGCTTCATCAGGCATTTGACCTCGGCGACCCCGTCTTTCAGTTTGGCGCGGATACGAATTCCACTGGCCATGTTCGTTACCTCTCGATTTGAGCTCAGCCGCCGCAGCCGCCGATGGTTACCTTGACTTCCTTGCTGGTCGAATACAGCTTGCCATTGGCTTTCACGACCGCAATTACGTTTGACGTCTTGCCCATTTTGATTCGGGTGGAGACGTCCGCCATCGTGCCAGGGGTCAGATCAAACGAGGCAACGAGCGGCTGCGGGTTCTCCTCGACGAGCACGCTGATCGACTCAGCCCCTTCAAGCGATGTCGCAACACTGATCGGCACGACAGCACCGTTCTCCGCGATATCGGGCGCTGTGAGTGTGATCTTGTCACTTGGCGAGTGTTCGGCACTGCCCAGCAGCGTGCTCAGCGCCTCATCCGCATTATCGGCGCCGAACGCCTTGGTCGGATAGGCCGCGAGTAGGGCGCGCGGAAGCGCGAGCAACGCCGAAATCGCGATGGCACCGGAAAGAAAAACGCGTCTGTGCAATTTCATGATCTGCTCCTTCGGAAATTCGGACTAAAGCGTGTAGAGAAAATCGACGATTCTGTCGATTTCGTCTTCGCTCAGAATTCGATTGCGGCCAAATGGTGGCATGAGGGTCTGCGGATTCTTGACGGTCGAATCCCAGATCTGGGCGCGCAACTGCGCACGATCCGGGAAACGCTGCTGCATCGACAGCAACGGCGGTCCGATATTTCCGGCGAGATCACCGCCGTCGATCATGTGGCAAGCCAGACAGTTGCCTTTGGTGCGATCGAAAGCGAGTTTCTCGCCTTCTGCCACCGCCGTAGCATCCTGACCAACAGCCAGCGTCGCGGGCAGCAGTATGGCGAGTATCGCCGCTACCAGGCCGGCCAGCACGGCCCCAAGCGAAATCTGTCGCATCATCTTCCTCCGTCACCATTCACAATTGGGTTAATACTCAACCCCTTGCACCGATACCGCAACTAATCGGCAGCGCCACTATTTTGTAGCATATAAGACACCGCAGCAGCGACTTCGTCGTCACCGAGCTGCACTTGTCCGCCCTTCGCCGGCATGTATCCGGCCTCGCCCTGAAAACCTTCCACAGCGTGCCGGACAAGTACGTCCAGACCCTGGTCGCGACGCGCCGCCCATGCGGGGGCGTCACCGACAACGGGCGCTCCAGCCAATCCGGGGCCGTGACAAGTTTTGCAGGCCTGATCGTAGACTCTTTGCCCGACAGCATCGTCAAGCGTAGCAGATGCGACGGCCGCGGGCGCTGCGGCATCGGCAACGTCGTCCTGGAAATGCTGGGTCGGGGTCACTCCAAGCTCGGTAGAATCCCAGGTGATCCGTATGTCGTCGGGATTCTTGCAATCCTCCATGCAGACGGCGTTGACGACATCGGGGCGCGGATCCACAAAAAAACCGTCTCTGTTCGGCATCTCGACCGCTGCGAGATTGCTCTGGTTGAGTTCGAAGTCGTACTCGATCAGTTCGTTCAGATAGAGCACGTAGGCGACGACGCTGTAGACCTCATCGTCGCTCAGCGACTGCGGCTCGTAAAATGGCATCGCCCGGTGCACATAGTCCCACAGCGTGCTCGCGTACGGCCAGTAGTTGCCAACCGTCTTCTCCGGACGTTCGCCCGTCAGCGGCTCGTCCCCGGCCAGTTTGGGCCAACGTCCCTCGCCCTCGCCGAACACGCCGTGACAGGTCGAACATTTCTCCTCGTAAAGAGCCTCACCCTGTTCCGCGGTGCCGCTGCCGGGTGGCAGGCCCTTGCCATCCGGACGCACGTCGATATCCCAGCCGGCGATCTGTTCGGGTGTCGCCGGGTCACCATAACCAAAATAACCGCTGGGCCGGCGCTCTGCCGCGATCGCCACGCTCAACTCCTCGATATCGTCGAGCGTTCCGATATTGCGCGCGGTAGAGCCGATACGGGTTGCGCTCGGAGCTGTCTCCGGCGGCGCAGCAACCGCCATCGTGCCAGCCCCGCTGCCACTTGCCACGGAAACCGGCGGCTGCGCCGGTTCGGGCGTGCAGGCGGAACCAGCGAGCAGCGCGCAAAGGCCGACAAACGTCCTACTCAATCTGCACATTCGTAACGCCTCCGCCTTCAGCGACGCGCCAGGTATGGATCGCATTTTTATGATAGATGGATTCGACGCCGCGTGCTTCGCGCAGTTGGGCGAGGGTCGGCTGCACGTATCCGGTCTCATCGACCGCCCGGCTTTGCAATAACGCAGGTCCGCCATCCCAGTCCCATTCAAGACCGAACCGGGTGAGCGCCTTGGGCAAAATCAGGCCCTTCACGCGCGCAGAGCGCCAGCTGACACCCCCATCGACGGACACATCCACGCGCTTGATCCGGCCCCGCCCCGACCACGCAAGGCCCTCGATTTCATACTTGCCGGCTTGTTTCAGCCCGTTTTCCGGGCACGGGAAGGTAATAACCGAATTGGTTTCCTGCACCCACGAGAACTTGCGCGCCCGCCCGTCCGGCATCAGGTCGGTGTATTTGGACGTCTCTTCGCGGTGATACCAGGCTGCATCGCCAAGCTCAAGCCGGCGCAGCCACTTGACGCTGGTATTGCCCTCCCAACCCGGGTTCAGCAACCGCAGCGGGTAACCCTGCTCCGGACGCAACATTTCGCCGTTCTGGGCATACACCACAATCGAGTCGTCAAGCGCCTTTTCCAGCGGGATACTGCGCGACATTCCGGAACCGTCCGCGCCCTCTGCCAGCAACCACTTCGCTTCGGCGCTGACACCGACCTCCTGCAACAGCGTTGCCAGTGGCACACCGGTCCATTCACAGCATGACAGCATCCCATGGGTGAACTGCAGCGCCTCCATCTGCGCGCCGCGCCACTCCATGCCACCGTTGGCCGGGCACTCGATAAAGCGGATAACCGAAACGCTCGGAAAGCGCATCAGGTCGTCCATGGTAAATATCAAAGGCCTGTCCACCAGCCCGTGGACCATGAGGCGATGCTCGGCCGGATCGATTTCGGGGACGCCCCCGTGGTACCGCTCGAAAACCAGTCCGTTAGGCGTAATAATGCCTTTCAGGCGGTGTAACGGCGTGAAGCTGATCGATGAGATTGCGCTTGCCGTCAACCACGGCACGGTACGACGAACGATGTCCTGTTCGTATCGCGAAGGCATCCCGTACGGAACGGTAACCACACCACGCCCGACTGAACGGGTCCAGGGGGGCACCTCCGGTGGCAGGTTGGCGGCCGCCGCCGATGTGGCTGAGCCAAGCATCGCACCGCCCGCCAGCGTCAGACCGTTTGCGAGAAACGCCCGTCGCTCGGGTTGCGGCAACTTGCCGGCCTCCTGCGCAAGCAAAGCCTTCAAGTCGCGTCTCTGACCCGCTGGTTTGTCGCTCATCGCTTTCTCCCCTTTTGGCCAAGACGCGCTAAGGTGGAAATTTATTCCGGCGCAAAGCACCACGAACCGGCTGCCCGCAGAGACCAGCCGACCACGCCCTTACCGGGCCCCCAGGCCCAACAACTTATGTCAACTCCAAGGAAATTACGAATGAGACAACGGGTCAATGCGGAAAATCACTTATTGCCGTCGCCGCTCGACACGCTAATCGCGTGCATTACACTGCTGTGCCTTGCCGCTGCCGCGCAACCGCCGGTAATCGCCGCGGAAGTCGTCGAGACCCCTTACACAGCGCAGAAAGCGGTTTTCGACTTCTACTTCGACGATCCGGAAAAAATCGCCAGCGCCCTCTACTGGGTCCGCTCGCTGATGAATCCGCTCACCGCCGCACCCTACGATTATGCGCCGGAAGACCTCGAACTGAAGGTCGTTATCCACGGCACCGAGATCGTGACCCTGGCCGGGCAAAATTATGAACAGTATCGCGAAGCGGTAGAGCGGATGCGCTATTACGCGAGCCTCGGCGTCGAATTCCGCGTCTGCGCGATAGCGCTACAGGATTTCGGCTATACCGCGGACGACCTGCCTGATTTCGTGACAGTCGTTCCGTCGGGCATCACCGAACTGGCTCATTGGCAACTCCAGGGCTACGCGCTTATCCAGCCGCAGGTGCTGACCAAGAAACAGCGCAACGAGGACATACGCTAGACCTGCCGGACCGGCGATGAACCGTTACCAGAGGTCATTGGCATCGAGGAACTCTACGATCGCCTCAACCATGTCGTAAACGTATAGATCGCGGAAGAAGTGATCGGCGCCGTCGATTTCCACGACGCTGGCGTCACCGCCCTCCCCCATCGCCGCGGCAACTCCGGGCACGCTCTGATCCTCGCTCGCGGCGATCACCAGCACCGGCGGTTCGATCGCTGCGACAAGGGAAGGCGTATGCATGCGTTCATCCGGAGCATGATAGGAAAGTAGCGCCGCCGCGCTCACGGTCGCACCCTCACAGTAAACAAATCCCGAATCTCGTATCAGCGCATCATCGCCAGCGGATTTTCGCAGTTGCTCGGCGCGATCGAGTTGCGCCTGCAACGGCACGCCGAAGCGCTCCGCGTAAGCGGCTGCCGCCTTGTCACGCTGCCACAGCTGGGGCGCGACCAGCACGGCCGCCACGACCGATTGCGGATGCTGTTGCGTCAGGTACCAGGCAACCTGGTTGCCGCCACGCGAATGTCCCAGCAGGACCTGGCGCGGGTATCCGCGTTCGACCAGCCATTTTCGCCACGCCTCGAGCTCGCCGATTGCGTCGGTGTGGCGATGCCGGTGCTCCGCATTGCAGTCATACATTCCGCTGCGGTCGTCCACGCCCAGGCTCAAAGTTACGGCCAGGCTCGCAATCCCCTCTTCATGCAGAACTTCGCGTAACGACCGCATGATTTCCATATCGTTGTGCGCCAGCGTGCCGTGCAGCAACAGGAAAACCGGCGCGTCGCGGTTATCGGTTTCGGAAAGCACCGCATTCAGCCGCAAACCCTGGTAGGTCATCTGCACGGTCTCCTCGGCCGCAAGCGGGAAGGCCGGAAAAATCGCCGCAAATACCAACAGGATCGCGCCGCAATGGATGCGCATTTTCAGTCGCGCCATGTCATAGTCTCCGTCGTGAGCCGCCGTCACCTGGCCGCCAGCAGAAGGTATCATCTTAACCAGACGCGACGGCACAACGGAATAATCCCGTGCCACGCGTCGTCTTTATTCCAAACAGCGCGCGCCCCGACCACGGCGGTAGCGCCAACTGGCCATTCAAGGGAGGCACGGTGGGCCTGGTTACCGGATTTTTCTCACGTCGCGAGTTCAGTGCGCGCCTGGAGCGGCGCCGCGAGCGTCTCTACCGCATGGCTTTCGCATGGTGCCATGACCGGTATCTCGCGGACGATCTCGTCCAGCAGGCACTTTACAAGGCGCTGCAGAAACGCACGCAACTCAGGGATCCGGCGGCGATAGACGGCTGGTTGCACAGGATTCTCGCCAACTGCCTGCACGATTTTCATCGCCGCCAACGCGAAACCGAGGAATTCGATCCCGAGCGCGGCCCGTGGACCGAAAGCGCACTGCGGGCGGCAGAGCGCGAAGACGTGGTTACCCGGGTGCGGTGCGCAGTCGCCACCCTGCCCCTTGCGCAGCGCCAGGTGATTACCCTGATCGATCTTGAGGGCAGTTCCTACAACGATGTCGCCGCGGCGCTGGACATCCCGCTCGGTACGGTAATGAGCCGGTTGTGCCGGGCACGCCGGGCGCTGAAAGACCGTCTGCATCCCGACATGGGACTTCCCGAGGAAACAGCCGGTCGCCGCATCAGAAGAGTCAAGTGATGGATAAATCGATAATTTCCGACGAAATGCTGAATGCCCATGTCGACGGGCAACTTTGCGCCGAAGACTCCGAGGCAGTACTGCAGCTGGCCCTCGCCGATGCGGAAGTCGCGGCGCGCCTGGACGACATCCGGCGGATGAAAGACCTGTTGCGCCACGCCTACCGGCCGCCACCCGCGCCGGTGCGCGCAATCCGCGCCGACGATAGGTCCCGGTTCCGCGCGATCCCGTGGGCCGCGGCGGCCGCTTTGATCGCCATTGTCGGTGCCGCGAGTTGGTTTGCCGGACAGCGCTCCGGCGCCAATGCAGTCATCGACGACTATGTGGTTCGCAGCGACTGGGTGCTGCCGTCTGCCCGAGCCGAAGATGAGCGGCAGCGAATTGTCCTCCATCTTGCGAGCGACGACCCGGCTGAGATGGAGCGCAGTCTCGATCAGGCCGAACTGATACTTGCCGGCTTCGAGTACAATGGCAACGCGCCTGAGGTCGAACTGATCGCCAACGGACAGGGGCTCACACTGTTTCGTAATGACGTGACGCCGTTTGCCGAGCGTATCGGCGCATTGCAGCGCGATTATCCGAGCCTGCGGCTTTACGCTTGTGCCCGGACTATCGAGCGCCTGGCGCTGCAGGGTGTAGAGGTGGGCTTACTGCCCGGGGTCGATACCGGTTCGATTGCTATCGAGCGTATCTACACGCGGGTGCGGCAGGGATGGAGTTACGAGGAAATCTGAGGACGCCTCGACCACAGGCGTTCCGACCTGAAAAATGGATACGCCTATCAAATCGCACCAGCTTCGCAGCGAACTCTACGAGGAACTCCATGCCCGTCCGTTTCCCGAGGTGGTTGCGCCGGCATGCGTATCGCATATCGCCATCCCGGCTGAAGATACCGAGATTCCGACCCACATAGAACATTTATCGCAACTGGCACGACGCTACAGCGTCAACCCGCCGGCCGCCGACGCAAGCTGTTATTACCAGTCGTTCCCCGGCTTTGAACTACGCTGGGAGCGGCATACCGAGTTCTGCGCCTATAGCTTCATCCGCGCCGGCTGCGATACATCGCCGTTTTCACGCACGGCGCTGGATTTTCTGCCCACCGAATGGCGCGAGGCCGGGCCGGGCCGTAGCGTTGTCGCCGCGCACCTGGTAATGATGCCCGGCGACCCGCCCGATCCGCATGGTGACGCCATGCGCGAGATGTTCGAGGGCCAGGTCCTTTTCGGCAGCCACATCGTTGGCCGTCGTGCTGCGCTTTTCACCAGCTTCCGGATCCATAGCGACGGTTTCGCACGCTACCTGGTCTACAATCGCGGGCTCAGCGACTTCCAGGCGGGCAGAACCACCCAGCGCGTGCTGGAGGTCGAAACTTACCGCATCATGGCATTGCTGGGTTATCCGGTCGCCAAGAACATCTGGCCGAATGCTCAGCGCATCGACGCAGAACTCGGATCGATAATCGCCGACAACCTTAGCCTGCGCACAACCGCCGACGAGCAGGCGATGCTGCAACGGATCAACGTTCTGGCGAATGAAATCGAGCATCATCGCAGCCGCACCAACTACCGCTTCTCCGCGACCCGCGCTTATCACCACATCGTGACCAGACGGCTCGCGGATCTGCGCGAGGAGGCATTACCGGGTATGTCGAGCCTCGCCAAATTCCTCGACCGCCGGCTCAGTCCTGCCGTCGATACCTGCAGCGCACTGGAAATTCACCTGCAGGACATGTCGCAGCGTATTGCCCGCGCCACCGAGATGTTGCGTACCCGCGTGGAGATGAGTATCGAGGAGCAAAACCAGGCTCTCCTGGAAAGCCTGGACCGGCGCGGCAACCAGCAACTGAAGCTGCAGCAAACGGTCGAAGGGTTGTCCGTAGCGGCAATCAGCTATTACGTCGTCGGCCTGCTGCGGATGGGAATCAACGCCGGCGTCGAAGCCGGCTGGCCGGTAGACGTAGACATTGCGACCGGGGTAATGGTGGTCCCGGTCGTCGCCGGCGTCTGGTGGCTGGTGCGCAGCCGGCGCCGCCGGATCGAAGGCGAAGACAAGTGACCGGCCGGGTCATGGCGCGGCGTTGGAATCCTGAAGAGACAAATCGAGCGCGGCGCGGACCTTACCGTCCCAGAACTCGGCGATTTCTTTGCCTGGCTTGACGTCGGCACCGACGGAGCGGCGCTTGTAACGCACCACGCCCTTGCCATCGACGACAAGGATGCCAGGTGCCGACCAGACATCGTAATCGTCAGCGACCAGGTCACCGACCGGCATCACAATGAAGTCGTGACCGAGCTCGTGCATGTGTTCGACCGGGTCGCCGTCGTCCTTGAAACTAATGGCATAGACTTCGACGCCGTGTTTTGCGTAATCGTTCTTGATTTGCTGCAGGTAGGGCATCAACGCGTGGCAGTACGGGCACCAGGTTGCCCAGAAAAACACGATCGCGGGAGCACCGGCACTGTGCTCGGGAAAGGCGATGTCCCGCCCCTGTCCGTCTGTAAGCGAAAAAGCGGGAGCCGGGTCGCCCTCTTCCACCGCCAGCGCCGGCAACCCAGTTAGCGTAAGCACCATCAAGACAATTGTCGTTATGAACGTTCGCATTGAATTTACATTCCCTTGAGTCAGGCCTGGCCCGGGTCTCGCGTTGCTAGCTTGCGACGGCGGATGCCGGCGGTCAAGCAGGCAGCGGACCCGGCTCATGCCGCTACTGGCGACCGGCGCTTGCTACCTGTGGCATCGGAAATCTTCGGGCAATGCTTTGAAATGCCGTACAGAAACGCGACGAGCATCGGCAAATGCATGCCACCGATCAGCGGTTTCCCGGTGGTCAGCATGGTCACCGAGATATCGCGCTCACGATCGGCCCAGGCCAGATTGCAGGTTAGCCCGAGGTGTCCAAAAGTGGCCGGCGCATCGGGACCGAATAACGACAATCGGCCGCCGCCAAGCATCATCCCGGCCGAGTAGCGGATCGGCACCAGCAACGAGCGGTCGATCTGCGATTTGCCGACCTCGACCGTCGCGCGGCGCACCGTCAGCGGCGAAAACACCCTGGTGCCATCGAGTTCTCCGCCGTTTAGCAGGCACTGAAAGAAACGCGAGCAGTCATCGGCCGTCGCCACCATGTTGCCGGCCGGAATCACGGAACGATAGAAGCGCGGATCATTGGAAATATCGATGGCATTGCGCAGTGACGCGCCAATCACACGGCGCACGTAGACGTCGGTTGGCGCGTCAGGACGAAAGCCTGTCACATAATTCCGCGCAATGCGCGGAATCACGCTCGGCCGCGCGCCAAAATCAAGGTATTTCATGCGCAGCGGTTTACTGACATTCTCACGCAGAAACCGGCGCAGGCTGATTCCGGTAACCCGCTCGACCAGCGCGCCAATAATGAACCCAGAGCTCAGAGCATGGTAGGCATGATGATGACCGGGATTTTCCGGCGCCATGTCGTACAGCCGCTCGCGGATCGCTTCCTGGTCCAGCAGGAGTTCGAACACGTCCTTCTGTTTTTCGACTTCAATAGACGCGATGCCCGCTTTGTGGCAAAGCAACTGGTAAATCGAAATATCCTGTTTCCCATTGCGCCCGAACTCGGGAAGGTAATGACTGATCGGGTCGAGCAGGCTTACGAGATTCCGCTCCGACAAAAGGTGCACCAGCATCGCCGCGAAAGCCTTGCTGGTTGAAAAAAGGCAGATCGGAGTGTCCGGTGTCATCGGAACCGGTTCAGTGGCCTCGTCGCCCGGTCCATTACCACTCGAGAAACCGATCGCGCGCTTCAATACAACCTGGCCATGCCGGCGCATGACGAACGAAATACCCGGCTGCATGCCGGTCGCATAGAGTCGCTTGACGGCGCGCCAGATGGCTTCGACCTGTTTGTCGGTCAGCCCGACCGAACCGGGATCGACCTCGTCGCGCGGATCGTACTGGGTAACCGCGTCGATATCGGCGCCGACCCGTGTCGTGTGCGCAATCAGGCCGAGCAGCGGCCGTGGCAGATAGTGAATTGCACCGAGCATGTCGTTCCCCCTTGCAATTGCTGCGGCCTCTCTTATCGAGGCGGCGCATGATTAGTTATCTTTGCCACAATCCTGTCCGGAATGCTATCCGCACTGGTCCACCGTTGTATCATCCGTATCGTCCCCACTATTCGCGCCGAAGCGGCGTCCGTGCATCGATATGACCGCAGGTTTTTCCCGCACCGGGTTCATCGCTGTTTTTGCGGTTGTGCTCGGCGCTTGCTCCAGCACGCCAACGACCACCGTCGTGACGGTCTATGAAGACGATTATCGCGGCACCAGCGACGGCCGAATCACCCTGTTATGGCGACGCCCCGCGCAGGCGCATGAGGATATCGGCGTCATAGAGGTCAGCGGCCAACGCGACGCCACTCGCGAGGATATACTCACTACCCTGCGCGAGCAGGGCATCGCCCTCGGCGCTGACGCAATAGTCACCAACCTGCATCCCGATCTCGTGCTGGCGCCGGTCGAATTCCAGGCGCCGGCCAGCGGCATTCACAGCAGCAGCACCGAACCCCATCTCATCGGCGTCGCGATCCGCTACTGTGCGGAGCCAGTGGACGATGCTGCCCGCGCTCGGGGTTGCCGCGAATTCCGCCAGCCTACGCCCGCGGAAACGACGCTGCCAAGATAGCTCGCCTAATGTGGCTGAATCAGATCAGTTGCTGGCGGCGCCGGTATCGGCGCATCAGCCACAACGAGGTCAACACCCCGGCCATCACGACTACGATCAATATCGTTGCGAGCGCGTTGATTTTTGGACTCACCCCCAGCCGGACACTGGAGAAAACCACTATCGGCAAGGTGGACGCGCCCGGACCGGTGACAAAACTCGCTATCACGAGATCGTCGAGCGAGAGCGTAAAAGCCAGCAACCAGGCGGCAATCAGCGCGGGCGATATGACTGGCAACGTGACCTGAAAAAACGTGCGCAGCGGCGTGGCCCCGAGATCCATTGCGGCCTCCTCAATCGAGTGATCGAACTCGGACAGGCGGCCGGCGACTATCAGCGTCACGTATGCGGTACAGAACGTCACGTGAGCAATCCAGATAGTCAGCATGCCGCGCTGTGCCGGCCAGCCAATGAGCTGCCCTAGCGCGACAAACAGCAATAACAGCGACAGGCCGGTAATGACTTCGGGGATGACCAGCGGCGCGGTAATCATCGTACCGAGCAGGGCCTTGCCGCGAAACGCGCCGACCCGGGTCAGGGCAACTCCCGCAAGCACGCCCAGCACCAGGGCGGCGGTAGCCGCGAGGAAAGCTATCCGCAGGCTCATCCAGATCGCGCCGATCATCTGTTGATCGCGCAGCAACTCGCCATACCATTTGACGGACCAGCCGCTCCATACCGTCACCAGCCTCGATTCGTTGAACGAATAGATGATCAGCAACAGCATCGGCAGGTAGAGGAAAACCAGCGCCGCGGCCAGCACCAGCCCACGCATCCGGGCGCTCACGAGCCGATCTCCAGTTCACGTGACTGGTTACGATAGAACACTGCGATCGGCACGATCAGCAACAGCATCATGAGAACGGCGACCGAAGCGGCGATCGGCCAGTCGCGATTGTTGAAAAACTCCTGCCACAACACCTTGCCGATCATCAGCGTGTCGGGCCCACCGAGTAATTCCGGAATGATGAACTCACCGACCGCGGGTATGAATACGAGCATGCAACCCGTGACGATTCCGGTAAGCGTCAGCGGAACGATGACGGATCGCAGCACCGTTAGCGGTTTTGCCCCGAGATCCTGGGCGGCTTCCACCAGGCTGCGATCGAGCTTGACGATGTTCGCGTAAAGCGGCAACACCATGAACGGAAGGTAGGTGTAGACAATCCCTATGTAGACGGCGAGGTCGGTACGCAGCAACCGCAGCGGCGCGTCGATGATCCCTGTAGCGAGCAGCAGATTGTTGATCAGGCCGTTGCTCTTGAGAATCCCGATCCATGCATAGACCCGAATAAGAAACGACGTCCAGGAAGGCAGCACTATCAGGGTAAGCCACAGGCCCCGGTTTTGCGGCGCCGCATGCGCAATAGCCCATGCCAGCGGATAACCAATCAACAAACACAACAATGTTGCGACGAAAGCGATCTTCAGCGAATTGAGGTAGGCAAACGCATAAAGCCTGTCACCAAACAGGAACTGGTAATTGTAGAAGTCGAATTTCAGACGCGGCACGCCGTCGACCATTTCGAACAGCGCGCTGTAAGGCGGCACGGCGATCAAAGCTTCGGCAAAACTGATTTTGAATACAATCAGAAACGGCAACAGGAAAAAGCAGAACAGCCACAGCAACGGCACTCCGATGATCAGCCATCGCGCCCAGCCGCGAACCATTGAGGATGCGGCGCTCAAGCGGGCAGTACCACGCCGCTTGCAGCCTGCCAGTGAAGATAAACCGGATCGTTCCAGGTAAATCTGCGTTCGCCGACATGGCGCATGTTGACGTCCTGCGCCAATACCTTCGCGCCGCCGTCAAGCCGTACGTGGTAGACGGTATGACTTCCCAGGTAGGCGAGATCTTCGACACGGCCATGGGCGACGTTGAAACCGCCAGGCGGCGGCTCGGCCGCGACCGTGATTTTTTCCGGCCGCACGGCCACGGTTACCTGCGCGCCATCGCTCAGCTCCATCGCGGAGACGACCCGCAGGGGAGTCTCCAGACCTTGCGAACTCAGCTGCACCGTCGCGCCGTCGGAATGCGTGACTATCCCATCGAACAGATTGACTGATCCCAGAAATTCCGCGCTGAACCGGCAACTCGGATATTCGTATACCTCGGCGGGCGCACCAATCTGCATAATCTTTCCCGCGTTCATAATCGCGATCCGGCCGGCCATCGACATTGCCTCGTCCTGATCGTGGGTAACCATCACGCAGGTCACCCCGACCTCCTCGATGATGTCCACGATCTCGAGCTGCATTTGCATGCGCAACTTTTTGTCGAGTGCGGCCATCGGTTCGTCCAGCAACAACAAGCGCGGGTTTTTGGCCAGACTGCGGGCAAGCGCGACTCGTTGCTGCTGCCCTCCCGATAACTGGTGCGGTTTACGACTCGCGTAACTGCGCATATGCACCAGGTCGAGCAACGAATCGACCCGTGCCCGAATTTCTTCGGCGCTGCGTTTTTCCTGCTTCAAGCCAAACGCCACGTTGTCCGCAACTGTCATGTGCGGAAACAGCGCATAGGACTGGAACATCATGTTGACCGGCCGGAGGTGGGGCGGAATCCGGGTAATATCCGTGCCGTCGAGTTCGACCCGGCCCGCGGTCGGTGTTTCGAGACCGGCCAGCATCCGCAGCAATGTGGACTTGCCGCAACCGGAGCCTCCGAGCAATGCAAACAGCTCCCCTCTGTGGACGTCCAGATCAACATCGGCCACGGCGGCGACGCCGTCGAACTCCTTGCGCAGTCCGCGCATTCGCAATACGACATCCGGGCCGGCCGTCGCGGCTGGCTCAACCGCTGCGCTGTCGTTGTCCGAGGAGTCATCCATCTGGGCTACTCCGGCCTAGCGGCCCGTTTTGACCTGGGTCCAGACACGCGTGGCAACGCGGTCGAGTCGCGGCGGCGTGACCTTGTTGGGAAACAGTTTCGCCCGGACCTCGGGCGGCGGATAAATCCCCGGGTCATCGCGCACTGCCGGATCGAGCAGCCGCAGCGATGCAGCGTTGCCATTTGCATACTGGACATAGTTGCTGATCTCGGCAATCACCTCCGGTCGCATCAGATAATCGATGAAACGATGCGCATTGTCGACATTGAGTGCTCCGACCGGAATAGCCAGCGTATCGACCCACAGCAACGCGCCTTCGCGCGGAATCACATATTCGATCCTGACCCCGTTTTGAGCTTCTTGCGCGCGTGCCTTTGCCTGCAGGACATCGCCGGACCAGCCAAACACAAAACAGATGTCGCCATTTGCCAGATCGTTGATGTATTGCGAGGAATGGAAGTACAGGATGTAGGGCCGGATCGCCAGTAACGCGTCCCGGGCAACCGTTTTGTATAGCTCGGGATCCTGGATGTTCGGGTCGTAGCCGAGATAGTTCAGCACTGCCGGAAACAGTTCGCTCGGCGCATCGAGTACGGCTACGCCACAGTCGGCCAGGCGCGCAAGGTATTGCGGATCGAAGAAAATACCAATGCTGTCGATGGGAAGATCGCCGAGCCGTTCCGCGACCATGTCGACGTTGTACCCAATCCCGGTCGTACCCCAAAGATACGGTACCGCATACCGGTTTTCGGGATCGTAGCTCGCCATCAGCTCCATCAGCCCGGGATCGAGATTGACGTGGTTGCGCAGCTTGGCCCGGTCCAGCGGCTGGAATACACCGGCGAGAATCTGGCGGCCGAGAAAATCCGAGGTGGGCACCACGATGTCGTAGCCGGACGCGCCCGACAACAGCTTTGCCTCGAGCACTTCGTTGCTGTCGAAGACGTCGTAAACCACATCGATGCCGGTTTCACGTTCGAAATCGGCAACGGTTTCTTCCGCGATGTAGTCGCTCCAGTTGTAGACGCGAACCACCGGTCCTGCCGTTGTGGAGGTATCGCCGCAGCCGCCCAGCCCGGCACATCCGGCAACCAGCCACGTTATCGCTATCAGATGACGCATCGGCAGCCCCGGTCATCGTCGAAAGAATGCAAGTATACGTTGCCGGAGCGCCGCTCCGGCATACGCGACGCCACGATTTTTCGCACAACCAGCTCGTCAAAAATATTGAACCCCATTGCCGCAACGCGGGCTCCGCAACATCGCGGCAACAGGCCTGACGCCCCTGAAAATCGCTGCCAGAACCGGCACACAATCGCTATGATCGTTTAATTGCCTGCGCACTGATGCGTTTATTGAACGCCCGGTCGGCTGGGAATACACTCCAGCGATGATCGACAAGAGCACCGGTGGGCGCCGCGGCGCAAGCGAGTCGGCCAGCGCAAACGGCACTGCGGATTGCCTGCTGGCCGATCTCAATGGAGTCCTTCGCGGCAAGCGAATTGCCGCTGCTGCCATTGCCAAGGTCCGTGAACGCGGTCTGAACCTGCCCGTCTCGGTATTCGGCAGCGATATCACCGGCAAAACCGTGGAACAGACCCGGCTCGGCTACCTCAGCGGGGACAAGGACGGCGTGTGCAGGCCGGTTGACGCCGATCCGGTTCCGGTTCCGTGGGCGGCGACACCCACCGTACAGATGTTGCTGTCCATGTACCTTCTGGATGGAAGCCCGTTCTGGGGCGATCCGCGGCATGCGCTTGCCCGCGTGATCGGCCGGTTTGACGAACTCGGGCTACGCCCGGTGGTGGCGCTGGAAACCGAGTTTTACCTGATCGACCCGAAACTCGACGAACACGGCCGGCCGGCGCTTGTGTGCAATCCGGTTACAGGCCGGACGCAGCGGGAAACTCAGGTCTACAGCATCCAGGAAATCGACGATTTCGCGCCGATATTCGATGCAATCGCGGCCGCCGCCGCGGCCCAGGGCCTGCCCGCCGATGCCGCAGTTGCGGAGTACGCACCCGGCCAATTCGAGGTCAATCTGCGCCATGTAGATAATCCTCTGCTGGCCTGCGACCAGCTTGTGTTGCTGCGGCGACTGATTCGCGGAGTAGCCCGCCAGCATGGCCTTGACGCGACTTTTATGGCCAAACCCTTTGCCGGGCTTGCCGGCAGCGGATTGCACGCACACGTCAGCCTGGTCGATGCGAATAATGCCAACGTCTGCGCGGGCGACGGCGATTTCGGAGAAAGCCCGCTGCTGCGACATTGCGTGGCCGGCCTGCTGGAAACCATGACCGAATGCACGCTGTTGTTTGCCCCGCACGCGAATTCCTACCGGCGCCTTCAGCCCGGATCGTTTGCACCGACCGCGATCGCATGGGGTGTCAACAACCGTACCGCCGCAATAAGAATCCCGGCCGGGCGCGGTAGCGCGATGCGGCTCGAGCATCGACTCGGAGGCGCCGACGCCAACCCTTACTTTTTACTCGCCGCGGTGCTGGCAGGCATGCATCGCGGAATAACCCAGGCCCTGCATGCGCCGGCACCGATCGAGGACAACGCCTACGGACAGGACTTAACGGCAATTCGCTCCGACTGGTATGGCGCGATCGCGAACTATCGTCGTTCGGGGCTTCTCGCCGATTATCTCGGCCCGCAAATGCACAAGCTTTTCGGGATCGTCAAACAGGCCGAGTTCGACCAGTTCCATGCTCAGATTCAGCCGCTGGAGTATCAGTGGTACCTGCGTGGCTAGACCATCCGGCCGGACTCAGGCGTCGGCCCAGATGACGGCGGTCTTCTGTTCGGCCCATTGTTCGAGAAATTTGCCGTAGCGCATTTCGAGCGCGGGGCGCTTCACCTTCAGCGTTGGCGTAAGGCAGCCGTTCTCCACGCTCCACTCCTCGCCGACAAGGACAAGACCCGACAGGCGCTCGTGCTTTTCGAGTCCGGCATTGAGCTGTTGCAAAAGTTGCTCGAACTGACGCGTCAGCGTGTCCTTGCCCTGGTCCGCGACATGAGCACCCAAAACGCAAAGACCGAGAGGCGCATGCAGGCCCCGGCCCAGTACACAGGCCTGTTCGATGTCGGGATGATCCAGCAAGCGGGACTCGATCGGAGCAGGTACGACGAACTTGCCCTTGGCGGTTTTGAAACTGTCCTTTACCCGTCCGGTTATGCGCAGGAAACCATCGCTATCTATGGCCCCGGCGTCACCGGTGTGCAGAAATCCGTCTTCATCGAGACACTCGCGGGTCGCCTCGGGATTGCGGTAGTAACCAAGCATCGTGGCATTACTGCGCACCAGGACCTCGTCGCCAGCTCCGAGCCGGACCTCGACGCCCGGCTGCGGCTGGCCGACCGTGCCGATGCGAATCGAGTCGGGCCGCATGCCATGCGAATAGGCCGCATTCTCGGTCATGCCATATCCTTCCAGAATCGACAGCCCGAGGCGCCGATACCATTCCAGCAAGCCTTCGGAGATCGGCGCAGCGCCGCTGATTGCCAGCCGCGCCTGGTCCAGGCCCAGCCCGGACACGATCTTTGCGCCAAATCGCCGCCCGAGCCACGGCACCCGCAGAATCCAGTCGAGCGTGGCAGGAGCGACCTTTTTGTGCACGCCGCTCTGCAACTTGGACCAGATACGCGGCACACCGAAAAAAAGTGTCGGCCGTGCGCGGGCGAGGTCGGCGGCGAAAGTATCCAGCGAGTGCACGAAAAAAACCCTGGCGCCGGAATAGATCGCACAGAACTCCACGACCGCGCGCTCTGCGACATGGGCGAGCGGCAGATACGACAACAAACGGTCATCGGCACCGATATTGTAGAGCTCGACGCCGCTTTTTGCCGCAAACCCAAGCGTCGAAAAACTGTGCATCACGCCTTTTGGGTCGCCTGTGGTACCGGAGGTGTAGATGATCGTTGCCAGCTCATCGGGGTTGGGCTTGCGCGACTCCGCCAGCGGCTCATTCGCGGCGATCAGTGACTCCCACTCGAGAAACTCGCCTTCGGGACGAATTGGCAGACCGATCCGTGGCAGGTGCTCGGGAATGCCAGAGGCCATCGCGGGCCAGTCGGCGAGCTTGCCGACAAAAACCAGCTTGGCATCGCAGTGCTCGAGTATCGGCCGCACCGACTCGGCGGTCAAAACGGGATAGATCGGGACGGAGACGAACCCCGCCATCCAAATCGCCAGATCCGCAATGAACCAGTGCGCGCAGTTGTTCGAGATCAGCGCAATGTTGCTGCCTTCGGGCAGGCCGAGGCTGCGGAGGTAGGCCGCCATCCTGCGGCTTTGCTCACCGACCTCGGCAAAAGTGTATGTCGCGACCTCGGCGCCAGCCATCGGTTGCACCAGAAATACGTCGTCGGGCCGGGCGCTCTCCTTCTCGCAGAAGGCCTCCAGCACGGTCTTCAGTTGTGTGTTCATCTAAGACAATATAGTCGAATATGCGGCCGTTGCCTGGGTCAGAATGTCGGTGGCGTGCTCGCGCTGAAAATCTCGCAGTTCTCGTCGCCGTTGTTGCGAAACCGGTGCGGCAGGCAGGTATCGAAACAACAGGCCTCGCCGGGCCCCGGTGCATGCGTCTGGCCGCCCACCGAAATCTCGATTTTACCGCCTGTCACGACCCCACCCTAAACGCCGCTGTGGGTGACCGTTTCCGGCCCGGTATCGGCGCCCGGCGGCAATGCACGGCAGCAATCAAAACCGGTCGCGCAACGCGTAGTACAACATTCCGAGTACCAGTCCCGGATAACGCAACAGCGTTCCGCCGGGGAATTTTGGCTGCGGAATACCCGCCATTAAATCGAATCGTTCAGCGCTTCCCGCCAGCGCCTCGGCAATGAGCTGGCCGGCCAGCGTTGCCATCGGCACACCATGCCCGGAATACCCCTGTGCGTAGAACACGTTAGGCGGAAGCCGGCCGATACACGGCAGCCGGTTTAGCGTAATCGCCAGGGTACCGCCCCACGCATACTCAATCGCAGCGGGCTCGAGCTGAGGGAAAATACGTAACAGGTAGGGGCGGACAAAAGCGGCGATATCGGAGGGAAACCGGCGGCTGTAGTTTTCGCCTCCGCCGAAAATCAGGCGGTTGTCCGCAGACAGGCGAAAGTAGTTGACCACGAAGCGAGTGTCGTGGACACAGGCTCGGTTACGAATCAACCCAGCCGCGAGGTCACCGAGCGGCTCCGTCGCGACCACGAAATTGTTGATCGGCATGATCCTGCCGGCGAGGCGCGGCTCCAGCGCGCCGAGATACCCATTACAACCCAGCACCACAAAACGCGCAGTCACGTTGCCTTTTATCGTGCTCAGCGTCGCCGGGTCCGCACCATCCATCGCAACGACTTCGGACTGCTCGAAGATTTTCGCTCCCGCCTTTTCCGCGGCCGCTGCCAGCCCGAGACAGTAATTCAGCGGGTGCAGGTGTGAAGCCCCCGTGTCGAGACAGCCGCCGTGAAATACCGGGCTGGCCAGTTGCTCCTCGAGCTCGGTGCGGCTCAACATGCCGATATCCGCATAGCCGAACTGCCCGTTCAGCAATTCAATCTCTGCGGCCATTTCCTCCATATGCGACGGCTTTGCGGCAGCGACCATCTGCCGCGGCGACAGATTGCAGTCGATGGCGTGTTCGCGAACCAGGCTCTTGACCAGCTCCGCGGCGTCGCGGCCAAGTCCCCATAATTCGCGCGCACGCGCCAAACCGAACATCTTGACCAGTTCTGTCGCGCCACGGCGCTGGCCGACGCCGACGTGACCGCCATTGCGTCCGGAAGCACCCCACCCGGCCCGATGCGCCTCGAGCACGACTACGTCGTAGCCGCGCTGGGCCAGGTGCAGTGCTGCCGCCAGGCCGGTGTAGCCGCCGCCTACGACGCAGACATCGGCATCAATGGCACCGGTCAGGGGCGGCCGGGCGACGACGCCGCGGGCGGTGGCGGCGTAGTAGGAAGCAGGATATTCAGAGGACATGCTCTGCCGTAATGTCGAGACTGCGCCGGGCGAGCGCAACCAGCTCGTCGATCTGAGACGTGTCGATGATCAGCGGCGGCGAGATGATCATGGTGTCGCCAACCGCGCGCATCACCAGGCCGTTATTCACAGCGGTGTCGCGGCATAGCGTACCGATTCGCCCAGCCGGCTCGAACCGCGCTCGCGTCGCCTTGTCACGCACAAGTTCCAACGCGCCGACCAGGCCGCAGCTGCGCGTCTCGCCCACCAGCGGATGATCGGCAAGGGTCGCCCACTGCCGTGCCAGGTAAGGACCGCTCTTCTCGCGAACCCGCTCCACCAGTGCGTCGCGTTTGATCAGCTCGATGTTTGCCAATGCAACCGCGCAGCAGGCCGGATGCCCGGAATAGGTGAAGCCATGAAAAAACTCCTTGCCGTCGTTGATCACCACGTCGGCGACCCGATCGCCGACCAGTACGCCGCCCATCGGCAGGTACCCGGAGGTCATCCCCTTTGCGATCGGCATCAGGTCAGGCCGGATTGCGTAGTGTTCGGAACCGAACCAGTGACCGAGCCGGCCAAATCCGCAAATGACCTCATCGGCAACCAGCAGAATGTCGTACTGGTCACAGATGCGCTGCACTTCGGGCCAGTAGGTATCGGGAGGGATAATCACACCTCCTGCGCCCTGAATCGGTTCGGCGATAAACGCCGCTACCCGGTCGACGCCGACCTCGAGAATCTTCCGCTCGAGCGCCAGCGCACATTCGACGCCGAACTCGGTTTTTCCCAGATCGCCCTGGTACCCGAAGTAATACGGCTGCTCTATATGCTCGATACCGGGAATCGGCAGACAACCCTGGCCATGCATCGGCTTCATCCCGCCAAGACTGGCAGCGGCCACGGTGCTGCCGTGATAGGCATTGTGGCGGCTGATGAAAACCCGTTTCTGCGGCTGACCTCGCAGCTGCCAGTAGTACCGCGCCAGCCGCAGCACGGTATCGTTACTTTCCGAGCCGGAACCAGTAAAGAAAACGTGGTTGAACGATGCCGGGCTGAGCTGCGTCAACACCTCGGACAGCTCGATCGCGGGCGGGTGCGTGCACTGGAAGAAACTGTTGTAGTACGGCAGTTCGCGCATTTGCCGGCGCGCCGCTTCTACCAGTTCCTCGCGTCCGTAGCCGACGTTGACGCACCACAGACCGGCCATGCCGTCGAGAATCCTGTGGCCGTCCGAATCCCACAGGTAGATCCCCTCCGCGCGGGTGATAATGCGGCTGCCCTTGCGGCTCAAGTCGCCATAGTCGGTGAACGGGTGCAAATAATGGGCGCTGTCGAGCGCCTGCCACTGCGCCGTCGTTCGTTCTGTTGCCGTTGCCAAGTCTGTCTCCCGAAAAACGTCGCGCCGCGCAAACCGCGCTTACACGTTTAGCAAAAGGTGCTCGCGCTCCCACGCGCTTATTACCTGGAAGTGCGCTTCATATTCGGTACGCTTGACCGCCGTATACACATCGATGAAACGCTCCCCCAGGTATGGCCGGATATCGATGCACTCACGGAGCCGCTGCACCGCCATCGTCAGGTCGCGCGGGAAAATGAATGGCAGGTCGTAGGCGCTGCCCGAAATCGGGTCGCTGGGGCGCAAACGCTGTTCTATTCCCAGCAGGCCGCTCGCGAGCGATGCTGCTATGGCCAGGTACGGGTTTACGTCTGCGCCGGCCACCCGGTTCTCGATCCGGCGGTTCTCCGGCCCGCTGCGCGGCACTCGCAAACCGACAGTACGATTGTCGACCGCCCACTGCACATTGATCGGCGCAGAGTGATAACGGGCGAACCGCCGGTACGAATTGACGAAGGGCGCGTAAAGGAGCACGCAGTCGGGTGTGTAGCGTTGCAGACCCCCGACGAACCCGTAGAACTCCTCGGTAGGCTCGCCGTTCTCATCCGAAAAAATGTTCGCGCCGGTCGCGGTATCGACAATGCTGTGATGGATGTGGAGCGAACTGCCCGGCTCGCTCTCCATCGGCTTGGCCATAAACGTTGCGTAGACGTTGTGGCGCAAGGCCGCCTCGCGAACGACGCGTTTGAACAAAAATACCTGGTCAGCCAGCGCCAGCGGATCGCCGTGCAGGAAGTTGATTTCGATCTGCGCGGCGCCAGCCTCGTGGATCAGCGTATCGACCTCGATTTTCATCGCTTCGCAATAGTCGTAAACCGTCTCGATCAGCGGGTCGAATTCGTTCAGCGCATCAATACTGAATGGCTGGCGCGCCGCTTCGGGGCGCCCCGAGCGGCCAATGGGAGGTTCGAGCGGAAAGTCCGGGTCGGTGTTGGGCTTGACCAGGTAGAACTCCACCTCCGGCGCCACGACCGGTTGCCAGCCCTTCTGCCGATAGAGGTCGAGCACATGGCGCAGTACGTGACGCGGCGATATGTCGACCGGTGCGCCGTCGTGAAAAAAACAATCATGGATAATAATGGCCGTCGGCTCGGTGGCCCACGGCACCAGTCGTATTGTGTCCGGGTCGGGACGCAGTTCGATGTCCTGATCGGCGTCGCTGACAACATCGGTTTCGGCATAGGTACCCGTCACGGTCTGGATAAACAGTGATTCCGGCAGCCGCATGCCGTCATGGCTACAGAATTTATCGGCGGGAACGAACTTGCCGCGGGCGATTCCGGCCATATCCGCGACGATACCCTCGACCTCGTCGATACCGTTTTTCTTCAGCCACTCCTCGATCGTTTCCATGCCTGCTACTCCCCGGCCCGCGCGCGGCAGGCCGCGCCAAATGCGCGAAAAATTGCCAGTGAAACGGGGTTTTCTAGAACCCGCCATTCCGGGTGCCATTGCACCGCCAGCGCAAACGCTGGCGCATCTTCAACCCGGAATGCTTCCACCAGCCCGTCCCTGGCCACCGCCTCGATGCCGAGTCCCTCACCGAGCCGGTCGATACCCTGATAGTGCACGGAGTTTACCGTTGCCTCCGAGCGGCCGGTCAGTTTTTGCAGCAAGCCTCCCGCGGCGAAGCGTACGCTATGCAACGGCCCGTACTGCTCCTCGATCGGCAGTCGCTCGTCAGCGTGGTGATCATCCCGATCCGGATGATCTCGCAGTTCCTGATGCAGGCTGCCGCCGTATGCGACGTTCATTTCCTGGAAGCCGCGACAAATCGCGAACACTGGCAGTCCGGCGGCCACTGCAGC
>Ga0224504_10000120_pt1 | contig 31918 bp, 24 predicted proteins | sample SF_Oct11_sed_USG_3_FD_170160 | JGI IMG/M metagenome (GOLD analysis project Ga0224504, IMG submission 170160) | Sediment microbial communities from San Francisco Bay, California, United States - SF_Oct11_sed_USGS_24 | ecosystem: Environmental > Aquatic > Marine > Sediment | place: USA...
GCTTTACCTCGCGGATCTGGGTCTTGTAGAGCTTGAAGGGCTCTTGCGAGGTAAAGCGATAAGTGACCAGCACCGTCGCTCCGGAAGGTATGCTCCCCGTGCTGATCCGCGCTATGGCTACGCTGTCGCCGAAGCTCTGGACCTCGTAATCAACATCCTCTACGTAAAGGGGGACCCCGCCCAAACCCGTGACCACTATGGAGTCCACGTCGACGTCGACGTTATCCAGGAAAGACGGCGTGGTTCCGACCAAGACGTGGGGCTCGTCGCTTACGTTCCGAAACGGGGCCTTCGACTCGTCGTCTTCCAGGCGGACTCGGTAACCGTTCCGCAGGATAACCGCGCCCCAGGGTATCCGCCGCCGATAGCGAAAGTCGAGGTCGCCTTCATAGGTGTTCCGTTTGCCGCCGCTGAAGTTTTCGTCTGTGACGTCGAAGCGCAATCTGGTGTTCAGATTTTCGTACAGTTGATGGTTCAAGCTGGACGTTCCTCGGATCGTCCTTGAATAGAAGTCGTCCTCGTCTCGCCAATCGAGACGCGCCTCGTGGTCGCTGCTGAAATTCGGACTGTGTTGCAGGAAGAGGTTTTCGGCGGCACTCACGCTCTTGGTCTTGAAGTCTATGGTGGTGTCTTCGGTCGAATTCATCTGGCCGAAAATGGTAGAGGACAGGCGGGCGTCCTCGGTGAGTTGGTACGTGTTCCTGGCGTTCACCAAGAGCCTTTCGACGGTCGCCTGCGTATTTTCAAAATCTCGATCCTGAAATATATACTCGGACCTGAGGAACGTTCTGCTCCTGTCTGTTTCGTGCCGGGTGTCAATGCTCCCACTGTAAGAGGTGTCTGTGAAATCTCTGAATCCTTCGGTGTCCGTTTGCCTCCGTTCGGCGGTGATGTTGGTTGGAAGAGTCTGATTCTTGAGCAAAACGGTGGCCCTGTCGAGAGCCGTTTTGGTGGTCGTGTCGGGCGCCAGCGACGTGTCGAACTCGCTTCTGGTGCGGCTGGAATACAGTTTCAGACTGTATGGCTTCTTCTGGAGGAAGGTCGAATCGAAGGTGTAGCCCAGGAACAGCAGGTCGTCGTCCTTGTCCGGGCCACCCTTCGTTTCCTGGTCCTGCAATTTGATCTTTGGCCGCAGCTCGAGCGAAAAGACGGCGAGGGCCGGATGATACGCCCAGCCCCTCGTTGCGATCTTCAGATCCTGGGTGAGTCTGTTCGTATCCTGCTTGGTGTCGCTGAAGGGGGTTTTTCGCTTCTCCTCCTCGATCTCGTACCTGGTCTCGGAGATCGCCGTGGGGCGATCCAGGGCGAAATAGGGAGTGCGAACCCGCATAGCATCGCAGCCGGCGGAGAGCAGCGGGACCACGAGCATGAGCGCCAGAGGGGGCCGCCGCTGGGTGGGGCTGGGAGGAAGGTCGTCCGCAGTTTCCCGGCCCCCATGGTGGCGGACAGCAGAATATGCCGGCTCCCGCCGCACTTCTATGGCCCTCCCTTTTCGTCATACTCGGATTTCAGATTCGTCGCCGACCGGCCCATATGCGGATTGTGACACGCGGTGCACACCTGGTCGCCGTTCTGGGCGTGGAGGGGGGTCCTCTCGCGAATGCCCGCGAGGTCGTGGCACCCCTCGCACAGCTCGGTATTATCCTTGCCTCGCAGCATGTAGCGGCGCGAGGATTGGTGCGGCGAATGGCAGCCGATGCAAAGGCCGGAGGCGACGGGCCCGTGGAGACGAAGCCCCAAGGCGTCGGCGACATCGATGCTTTTTGCCGTGTGGCACCCGAAACACAGCTCCTGCAGCGGCGCGACGAGCCGGCGCGTAGCCCCGGCAAGGGCCAGAGACGATCCGCCCGCCTGTGCGCCATCCTTGCGAAAGGCGAGGGATCCCCCGGTCGCGTGGCACAGCTCGCACTGCGTCGCCGCATAGGGACCATGGCCCCATTTCTGGGTGCGCAGGACCACGGTCTGGTTCTCTCGAATGCGCGCGGCGCGCCTCTCTCCGCGGGTAAGGCTTGCCTCCGCCCTCGCCCTGGCCGCCTCGTCGTCTTCGGGCCCCTCCGGCTCGAGCGGTTCCACGCCGGTGAAGAAGAAGGTAAGGAGCTCGTGGCGGTGCTCCCGGGTGCAACCGCTCATGGCGCTGGCGAGCAGGACCAGCGCCAGGGTCCCGATCAGCATTCTTACGGTGCGCTCGGGCATAGCGGGAAGCGGAGGGCCGCGAAATTCGATCCGGCAGAGGTCATTCCTCGGGGGAGTCCTCCTTCCTGGCTGGCTGGGCCCCCTTCGGCGCGGGTCCGGTCCATTCGCCGAAGGCGTAGACGTTCAGCTTGGCTGGACCGGCCTGGTTTGCGACATAGATCAGGTACTTGGCGCGGAAGTCGGGGTCCAGGTGCTCGGAAAAGTACCCGAGGTTGTCGTAATCGATATCGATCCCGGCCGGCAGCCAGCTGCCGCCGGGCTTTGGCCCGAACTTGCCAAAGCCGAGAAGGACCTCCGCCGATCCCGTGTCGAAGATCTGGATCAGCTCGAAGGCGGAGTCGACCGCGTAGAGGTGTCCGTCATCGTCCACCACGATGCCCTTCGGTCTCGGCATCGAACCGGGGAAGTTGCCCAGTTGGCCGATCGCCCTGACGAAGTTTCCGTTCGGGTCGAACTTCTGGACGCGGAAGTTCAGGAAGTCCGTGACATAGAGGTTCCCCTCGGAGTCGATCGCCAGGTGGGTCGGCCAGTGGAACTGTCCGTCGTCGGGGCCCGGTTCGCCGATCTTGGTGATGAGCTCGCCGGTGTTCTTGTCGAGCACCTCGATCTCGTTTTCCTTCACGTCGCAGACATAGATACGGTCGCCATGGACGACCACGTCGAGCGGCTGGAACTGACCCTTGGCCCCATAGGCGTTGTGGAATTCGTTCTGCTGGTCCAAAACTATGACCTGCCCGCGATCCCTGTCGGCGACGTATTTGTAACCGTCGTCCGCCACGAAGATGCTCATTGGCTTGCGCAGCGGCCCGCCCGCGGTCTCCTTGATGGTATTGAACCTGCTTTCGGCCAGATCGATGACGACGACTGCTTGGAAGCGCCTGTCGATCACATAAATCTTGCCCTTCTCGTGGGCAACGTCGAACGGCCTCACAAGACCGGCCGTCGGCTCGTCAGTGCCCAGAAGGAACGCCCTGAATTCGCTGGTCTCTCCGCCAACGTCCTCCTCCGTGTTGATGGTGGTGAGGTACTGCACGCGCGGGATCTCAGGCGCCGCCGGATAGAACACGGGTCCTTCCTGCTCCGGCCCCTCGGCGGCGCAGGCCGCAAGCAGCAGTAGGCCGGCACCGGCAATAGGGCGGCCTATTGCGTTTGGAATCGTGTGCCTCAGGGGGCCTTGAAAGATCGTCATCCGGGTATCTCCTCTACTCGTCAAGCTGTTCTTCTTTTGCGCGTTCCAGCTCCTCCGGCGTGGCATCGACACCCTCGCGGGGCGTCACCTTCAGGGTGTTGAATACAGGCTCGTAGCGATCGTACGAGACAGGCCGGTGGCAGGTCGGGCTACAGGATCCGCCGGTCTGTGTCCGCTCGAATTTCCGGATGTTGATGGTGCGCTTGCCGAAGGGAATTTTGTCGCGAATGAGCCGCTCGTTCGGGGCGCCGTGATGGTGATGACAGGCCTTGCAGCTTCGGCCCTTTTGCCGGTTCACGTGCCGGTAGTGCAGGTTGAGGTTGCCGTTGCGGAAGCCCGTCGCCTCGAGCGTCCTTGGTTCCGCGAAGGCCTCGTCGTCGTGGCACATGAAGCAGATGTACTTGTCGGGCGAGAAGCTCGCATAGAGCGTCTCCGGATAGGGCTCCAAGAGCAGACGATAGTTGGCGCCGGCGTGCGGCAAGTGGCACCCCAGGCACATACCGGCCTCGAACGGCGGATGGAGGTTCAGCGTGTCGTCCCGGAAGGTGTTCTTGGGCGCGGGCAAGGTCCTGCCCTTGGGGTCCTTAAGGGCCCGGTTGTGGCACCCGAAGCAGAGGTCGGGCGGCTCCGCCCGAAGCTGATAGGCGTGGTCCGAGGTATGCGGATCGTGGCACTTGAGGCACTGGCCTTCGCCGACCGGACCGTGGGTGGTTGGCCCCTCGAACTCCTCGCTGTCGTGGCAGTTGAAGCACAGCTCCGAATTGGGCGGGAAATTGAGCTGCTTCGGGTTGTCGGACTGATGCGGGTCGTGGCAAAAGGTGCACATGCCCTCGGCGACGGGCACGTGCTTGTACTCCTTGTCGGCCATGTCGCCGTGGCACATGGCGCAGAGCTCCTCCTCCGCGACAGCCAGCTCGAAGGCGTGCCGGCCCTCCTGCGGCGGCTCGTGGCAGGTGACGCACTGCTCTCCGTCGGCCGCCGCGGCGTGGACGAATTCCTGCTTCGCCATATCGTCGTGGCAGGACGACGATACGCATGACGCCTCGGGATCGATCGGAAAGCCGGCCTGGGCCGCCGCGGGCAAGGCGGAGACGGATGCCCCGAGAAAGAACAGCACGGTCGCGGCCAGCAGTCTGAGCATTCCCCACGTGTCCCCCTTTATTCCCTGGCGCCCAACCATGAAAAGATGCCGAATTGTTCGATTTCTAGCGCCCTAGCGCATTGATCTCGATCAATTTTCTGTGGGTGATCAGGCTGACCCCCGGGCAGGCTCATGGCCCGGGCAGATACGGGTTTGGGAACGCCACGCGTCAGGTTCTTATGGACGCCAGCTCCGGAGTGGCGACGGCGGGCTGGGAGCGAACCCGTATCCTGGGCCCGGGGAAGTGACCGCCGGAATTACGACATGTCCTAGACCAATCGTTCCTGGACGTAGGGGCAAGAAAAAAAAGGGGGCCACGCGGGCCCCCTTTCCTAGAAACGGTAAACGTCGCTGGACTTAACGGTTGTCCTTGTTGTGGCAGGTCAGGCACAGGCCGGAGGCCTCTCCGCCCGCCGCAGCCGTGTTGGCCACCCGGAGCAGGTTCGTGCCTGGCACGGACTCCTCGTCGTGCACGTCGTGGCACGAGGAGCACTGAACCTTTTGGAAATCGAGCACGTCGGCGATGCTCCCGCTGGTGCCCATGGTCGTCGTATCCGGCCGTAGACCGGTATCGACGGTGTCGTCATAGACGATGGACAGCGGGTGGGTGCCCCTGAGGTCGATGTTGCTGCCATCCCGGAAGATCGAGATGACGCGGTTGTCACCGTATTCTGGGCCCATGAAGATGTTGCCACCAACTTGGGTGTCGAACTGGTCGATGGCGACCGTGCCGTCGTGGCAGCTGAGGCAAAGCTTCGAGATGCCGTCCGGCTGCGGCGACTGCACATTATCGATACTCGACGACCACGCGTTGTTGTACATCGTGTAGGTCGCCGCGCTCACCCCGCGGTTCCACAGAAGTCCATTCAAGTAGTACTGCGTCGCCAGCGCGTGATCGTGCGGTACGTGGCAGACCCGACAGATCTCGCCCCGGAAGTTCCAGATTTCTGCCTTGAAATCATGTGGACTGCCGACGATCCCGTCCCCCTGGCCGACTGCCATGGCCGGGCCGGAGCCCGCCAGCATGACCAGACCGGCACCGACGACCAACGTCGCCGACACCCTGGTTAAGATGCTACAGAAACGCCTCATTGTCCCCTCCTTTCCCATACGTGGGTCAATGTGGTTACAGGTTTGTACAAACGCTGACTTTTCTCTTCCCCACCCATTCTCAAGCTCGCACCCCCGATTCCCGCTCCAGGCATCCGCACCTGATCGAGGGGTAAGGTTGATGAAACATTAACAGCCTATGCGTGACTTTGATTTAAATCAATTTAGTTCAAGTTCTTTCGGCCGGCGAGACCGATTCCGGCCGCGGACGCCAGGTTCCGGCGTTCGGTTTCGACAGGATAGGCCCGGCGCCGCGGGAGGCCGTCCGCCAAGGCGGGCGGTCGGTGAGTGCTAGTGGCCCCCTCGGGAAGAGGAAAACGGCCGGCCGGCCTACTGGACCTTTCCGAAGATTTGGCGCCCGGAGGTATGCCGGTTGCGCCAATCCTCCCAGAGCACCAGGAAGGCGTCGCTCTTGGGGCTGAAGGAAACGGCGGGCCACCACCGGATCCCGGGGGCCTCGAGGTCGGAGATGAGAAATTCGTCGGAGAGCGTCCCGCCGGTCGACATGAACTTGCCGTAGATGTCCATGTTGCGCCCGGTCGGCGGCCGGCGCAGGTCGTACCAGACGACCAGGAACCGGTCGCCGTTCGGGTCGTAGGCCACGGAAGGGGCTTCTTGGTAGTCGATCTCGGAGGCGATCATGAAGGGCGGCTTGCTGAGGCTGCCGTCGCCGGTCCTGACGAAGGCGCCGTAGACGTCGAGGCCGTTCTGCCGGTCCATATACCCCTCGGTCGGCATCTCCCTGTAGTAGTCGCGTCCCGCCGACCAGGCCACGAAATAGTAATCCTCGCCGGGGGCGAAGCTGGCCGCGTAGAGCGAGAGGGGCGTGCAGCCGTTCCGTTCCAGCGCGATCAGGAAGCTCGACCCGAGGGGACCGCGCGCGGCATGGACGTAGGTCCCCATGACGGCCTTCAACAGCCTGTCAGGGGGGATACTCTTGGTGTCCCGCCAGACGACGAAGAACTGCTCGTGCCGGGGGTCGAACAGTAGGGAGGGACTGTCCTGGTAGTTGCCCTCGAGCGCGAGGGCGAACTCGCCGCCCTCGAGATTGCCGCCGGCGCCGACGTAGCGGCCGAAGATCTTGTCCACCTTGGCGGTCCTGTTGTCGACCCAGAGAACGAGGAACCGCTGCCGCACCGGGTCGAAGGCGAGATTGGGGAACTTCTGGGAAATGCCGCGCCGGGCCGCTATTGGAAATTCGTCGCCATGCGGCGTCCCGTCGGCGTCGAACAGCCGGCCATAGATGTCGGAGTCGATGTCGGCGGCGTCCCGCCAGTCGGTCCAGACCACCAGGAAGCGGTCGTTCACCGGATCGAAGGCGACGGCGGAAAATCCCTGCGACCCCTTGGCGCGGGTGACCGGGATGTCGGCGGTGACGGCCCGCCCGCGGCCGTCGACGATGCGGCCGTAGACGTCGAGGCCGGTGGTCGTCTTGTTGCGGTAGTCCAGCCAGGTCGAAAGGAACCGGTCGCGCTTCGGATCGTGGGCGAGCGCCGGCCGGCCCTGTATGCCGCCGATCTCGGAGATCGGGAAGTCGGCGCCCGCCGAAGGGCCGGCCTGGGCCGAAGCGGCGCCGAGCACTAGGGCCAGTATTGCAAGCAACAGACGCATCGCCGGTGTCTCCTCACGTTTCGCCTAGTAAGTCTTCGGAGTGTGGGCGGACCCGTGGCACTTGATCCAGCACTCCCCCTGGTTGGGGTTCACGGGGTCGTCGATCCAAATCGGCTCGGGCGTGGCGGGCTCGCAGGGTTGTGTCCCGCCGCCCTTCTGTCGAATGCAGTCGACCACGAAGATGCCGTCGGCCTCCCACAGGAAGTTGATCAGGCGCGTGTTCTCGTGGGAGCCGTGCGGGTCGTGGCAATCGATGCAGGCCGCGCCCCTGGCGCCGATGTGGCCGTTATGGTTGAAACCGCTCAGGTTGGAGCGGAGCAGCCCCTCGTCGTGGCATTTGTAGCAGAGCGCATAGAAGGCCGTATTGTCGGATGGGTCGGTGTTGAAGGTGTACTGCTGGGCGAGCATGCCCTCCCAGATCGTACCGTGCGGGCCGTTGGGTCCGGTTCCGCCGGCCGCCGGCGAAACGTCGCTGCCGTGGCAGTCGGTGCAGTACATCAGGGCGTCGGTGTCGTTGACCTCCGTGGGAAGGTCCGTCCTCAGGCTCGGAACCCCCTCGAGACCGGAGGGCGAAACGCCGTTGTTGTTGTTCTGATTGTTCTCGACCAGCGGGTGGTAGGACAGCAGCCCAGGCGTCGCGGGGTTCACCCTGTCCCTGATGTTTCTGACGCCGTCCACCCTGACGTGCGTGCGCGTCAAGGTGGTGGGGCACTGCTGGTTTTCGCAGGGCCCCGCGCCGACGCCGTGGCACTTGAAGCAGAGTTCGTACTGGTAGTCGATCTCCGGTTTCACCGCGCCGACGACATCGATGCCCGTGACCCCGGCGATCCTGGCATTGACAAGGGGCGGGGCGGTATGGGGATCGGTCGTACTGAGCGGGTTGAACGAAATCATGGGCGGGGCATCGGCCACCCCGTGCGGGTTGTGGCAGTCCGCGCATTCCGCGTGAAAGGCCATGGTCAGGGGATTTTCGTTCGCGGTCGCGTCGTGGTCGGCGTTCGGGGTGATTTCGACGGGATGGCGGTAGGTCTTGAGGGAATCCGCCTGGATATCGGTCGCCGCCACGGTGCCGTCGTGGCAGAGGTAGCAGGTGTCCTCCTCGACATTTTTCAGCAGCCGCGGCGGCGCCGCGGCGCTGTGCGGCGTGTGGCAGTTGAGGCAGCCGTTCTCGGCGACGTTGCTCCCCTGCCACTCGGTCCGCCGGTCCGCCCAGGGGTTCCCGCTGGACGGCGTCGCCGTCGATGTGGCGTGGGAAGACGTGTCCCACGTCCAGGCCGAGGTCGGGCTCTTCCGGTCGTGGCAGCTGGTGCAGAGATAGAGCGGGTCGGTCCCTGTGGTGGACCGATGCAGGAAGGGCTGGAGGGTTGCCTCATGGGGGTCGTGGCAGGTCGTGCACTGTACCTCGCCGGCCTCGAGGGGAAGGTCCGCGGGAGGCGGGTTGATCAGCTCCGGGTTGGGCAGGGCAGTGGCGTACGCGAAGGAGATCGGGTGGTCGTTCGCGAGGTCCGTATCCAAGTTGCCCCGCGCGCCCAGACTCTGGAGGGTCTCCAGGATCGGGTCGCCGGGAAGAATAGTCACGCCGGTCGGCGGGTTGACCATGGCCGAGAGCGCAACGGTGCCGTCATGGCAGGCCAGGCAGAGCTTGGATTTGCCGGTAGGAATGGCGGGCGGGGTGGACTGCAGGGTCGTGCTGTCGTAGGGGGTATAGCTCGCCCCCGACATCTGGCGGTTCCAGAGCGGCGCGTCCGGCAGGGCGTTGTGCGGGGTGTGGCAGAACACGCAGACCTGGGTAATGCTCGTGCTCTTGACTGTTCCCGGGCCGGAGGTGGACAGGTTGTGGCGGGTATTGGCCACGTCCTGGACCGCCCAGGCCTCGAAGGGCAGCAGGATGAGGAGACACGAGAGAGCCAAACGCCACATCGCTAGCTTCCTCCGAGAAACTGGAAGACCTGGACCCGCCGGTTGTAGGAATCGGCGACATAGATCAGGTCGTCCACGAGAAACAGGCCGCCCGGCAGCCAGAAGTCCCCGACCTTCGCTCCGGTTCCGCCGAAGGCCAGGAGATACCTGCCGCCGGGATCGAAAATCTGGACCCGGTCGAACACGGCATCGGCGACATAGACGTGCCCCTCGCCGTCGACGCCGACTCCCTTGGGCTGGGCGAAATCGCCCGAGCCGTCGCCGTGCGAGCCGAAGGACGCGACCGGCCGCCCCTCGAGGTCGAAGACCTGGAGCCTGAAGTTCATCGTGTCGTTCACATACAGCCTGTCACCGCGCAGGAACAGATGGGTCGGATAGTTGAACTCGCCCGCTCCCGGCCCACGGGCACCGAAGGAGAACAGCTTCTTTCCCGCCGCATCGAAGACCGATATGCCGTGGCCCAGCGCGTCGGCCACGTACAGCCGTCCGGACCCCTGGTCGTAGGCGAGGCCCGCCGGCCGCTCCAGTCCCGCGATGGTGGCCAGGAGGTCGCCGTCCGTGTCGAAGGCGAAGACCTTGCCCAGGGCGGAATCGGCGACATAGATCCGGCCCGGGGCGAAGGCCACCGCGACGGGGGAGCGCAGGAAGTCGTCCCCCGCCTTCCGGATCCGCTCGTAGTCCTCGCCTTCCAAATCGTAGAGGTGGACCACGCGCAGTCCCGGATCGGCCACCGCGAGCCGTCGCCCCTCGGCGGCGACCGCGTAGGGCCGGACCATCCCCCGCGGCTCCTCGCCCGCGATGAAGGTCCAGACGCGCTCGAGGAACGGCATCTGAATGCCGAGATGCTGCGGCTCGCGAAAGGCATAGAGGAACTTGATCCTGGCCTTCTCGGGCGGCTGCGGCCAGACCAGCGGCTCGGCAGGCGCCGCGAGGTCGGCCGGCAGCTCCTCGCCGGCCGTACAGGCCGCCAGGAGCAAGGCGAGCAGAGCAAGCGGCGCGCGGGTCATCAAAACCTCCTGGATACGTTCAGCGCCACCCGGTCTTCGTCGGTGGTCGCGGCAGCTCCTTCGCGATGATTGTGACTGTACCGAAGGTCAAGCTCAATAGCGCGCCAACTCCAGTGCAGGTCGAGGCCCGCCGTGATGAAACGTTCTTCCTGCGTTCCACCGATCCCGGTTTCCTCGTTCCGCTGCAACCAGGCTCCCACGTGCGGTGTGAGGGAAAGAGCACCCCAGGGCCGCCAACTTGCGGAGAGGTCGGCGGAGTACACATCGCTGTCGCGCCCGTCTGTTTCGGAGAACACCTCGTTTGCGCTGAAATTGAGCGACATCCGCCGCGACGCCGAATAGGACAGGGTTTGCGTGATATTCAGACTCATGGTGTCGAAGCTTCCGTTGTCCAGATACCTCCATTCCGCGCCCAGTCTCGCCGAAAAGTCGGGACGGTTCCATTTGAGATTCATGCCGGTCGTGGACTGCCGTCTGTCGGTCAAGCCGCCATCGGCCGCACCCGAAATCCGCTTCTGGTTCGAGGCGGAGCCCCGGTGGTAGATCGAGATCCAGCCGAAATTCAGGCCCGCATTGTACTCCAGAGAGGTCGTGGAGAATTTCTGGGAGGGCAGGACCTCATAGTCGTACGTCACGTCGACCGTGTCGCCGACGTTGAGATTCCCCGGCCCGCCGAGGAGGATCTCGATCTCCGTGAACTCGCCGCCCACCGACAACACCCGGTAATCCTGGTTCAAAAGGCACCCGCTCGGCGCGCAAGTCGTGGCGTAGACGACGATAGTGGATTGCACGACAAAGCGCTGGTTCAGGAAGAATCGGAGGGTGGCGTCGACAACATGACGCTCGCCCGGGAGACCGACACTGTTCAGGCCCCCTTCGGAATCGCGGTCGGTGATGCGGTAGTCGCCGCCCAGGCCGGCCGAAAACGTCCCTCCCCAGGGTATTCTCTTTCGATAGGCGAGGTTCATGCCACCGCTGTAGTCTTCTTGCGTACTCAGGTCGGAGTCCCTGACACGGGCGGTGACGTCGAGAGTGGTGTTGAGATTCCGGTAGAGCTGGTGATTGAGGGCCCAATTGCCCGAATTCGTCGTGGTATCCACCCCCTGCACCGATGACCAGAAGAGTCCGTATGCAGCCGTGCTGGCCAGGTTTTCCGTGTGTTGAATACGGGCGCTTTCGTCGACCGTGAAGTGTTTGCTGGCATTGAAGCCGCCTCTGTCGAGGTAATCGATACGCGATTGCAGGCGGCTTCCCTTGCCCCAGTCCAACCGGTGGGTCAGTCTCGCGTGGTTCGACGTATAATCCGAATCCGTGACCTCGACCCGGTCGTCGTACCAGTCCCGTTCGAGCAGCAGGCCCGTCTTGCTGCTTTGCCCCGTGAGGCGCACGCTGCGCAGAACATTGTCGGTCTTGGAGGACGCCCCGCCCAGGCCCGAGCGGAAGGTCTGGTCCCGATACTGCTCCGAGTAGCTCAGCGAGCCGGGGAACATGCGGTACTTCCAGTTGAGGGCGACATTCCGGTACTCGGAGTCGAACTCGGTCCGGCTGCCCAGGCCTCCGTCGGTTTCGCCCGTGCTGCGACCGGCGCCCGCGGTCAGGCCGACCGGCGAGATTGGGCCCTGCAGCAGGCTTAGGTTGCCGTTGTAGTTGAGAAAACTCCCGTCGCGCGTGTCGTCCCGGTCTGCGGAATCGAATCGTCCCTGAGTGAAGGTCGGCTCGACCTCCAGCGAGAAACTGGCGAGTCCCGGATTCACGATATCGCCGCTCTGCCGGAGGCGTATCCGCTCTTCGAACTCGATGTCGCTCGACCTACCTACAGTTTCGCTGTCTTGCCAGAAACCGTCGAACCCGAGAGACACCCGCCCTTGCAGCGGCCTCAGGTGGAGCCACTCCTGGGCCCACGCGTCGGACACCATCCATGGGAGGAGGGTCAACGCGGCTATACACAGTTTCGGGCCCAGCTTTTCCATGCCTTCGCTCATGTCGCATTTGGACGCGCCATGTCATTTCTTCGGTTCCGGACTCCAAGCAAACGGTCCTTTGAGCCCCTTCTTGAATGTCTGGCCCAAGGTCCGCCCCCTTCCTCTTCCTGAAATCCGTTGGACTGTGCCCGCCTTACGCTACGCGGCCCCTCCGCGGCCTGTCGTTTCAACCCGGGTCATTGCTCCGGCTCCTTGTGGCACCACGTGCAGGTGTCGAAACCCACGGCGAACGCGGTCCGGCCGTTGTGGCAGGCGCCGCAAAACTCGCCCGCGTTGATGCTTTCCATGGTGATGTCGTTGGCGCCCCGCTCCATCTCGAAGATCCTTGGATGGCACACGGAGCAGCGGTATTGGATACGGTGTATCCAGTGCGGGAAGACGGTCGGCGCGAAGGCCCCGCCCTCCGTTCCGCGCGGGAAGAACATGTCGCCGGGGGCGGCCAATCCACCTGTCGTGGTCGCCACGAGCAAGGCGGTCAACAGGAGAACCGTCCCGCCGATCTTCGCCATATTCAGGGCGCTCCGCTCGCTCACGGCTTCACTCCATCGCGGTGTGACAGCGCGCGCAGGCATCCAACCCGAACGCGACCGTGCCGTGGCATTCGCCGCAGTATTTGCCTGCGAAGACCTCGTCCATCGTGATCGCGGTGCCGCGCACGCGGAAGATCTTGGGATGGCAGCTCTCGCAGCCCAGCCACTCGGTATGGGCGGAATGCGGGAAGAAGGCATCGAACGAGGGGTCCGGGCCCGGCAGGAAGAAGTCGAACTTGAAGACGGCGATCGACCCGCGCCGGGGGCCGCCGATCGCCTCGCGGGGCCTGATGACACCCTGCTCGAGCGCCTCGACCCAGTCGGCCTGGTCCATGCCGTCCTTGGGCAGCATCTCCGCGGCTTGCTCCCAGGACCGCACCGCTTCGATCGCCGGCGGTTCGCCCTCCTCCTCGGGGGGAAGCTGCTCGGTGCCGGCCGCCTGCCGCGCGGCCTTGGCCTCGGCGGCCGCCTTTTCCTGCTCCCTAGCGGCCTTGGCAGCCAACTCTTGCTGGGAAGGCGGCGGGATGTCGAAGAACAGGTTTAGGTTCTCGTCGCTGCAGGCGGCGAGAAAAATCAGCGGAAGAAGGGGCAACAGCCGCATCGGACCGTGCACCGCCTTCTTCCGCCTTGCAGACGTCACGTGTACAGAGACGTCACTTGTTGTGGCACGTCGTGCACAGGGCGCTCGCCGCATTGGTACTCCGCAGGAACGGAACGTTTGCCGTCTCGTGCGGGTTGTGGCAGCTCCCGCACTCGACCTGGTTGTTACTGGCACCGAAGAGACGCACATTGCTGCTGGCTTGCACGTTGGCGAGGGTATCGAACGCGCTGGTTCCGCCCGGTCCGCCCGTATCCGCCGTGTCGTCGTAAGTGACGGAGATCGGGTGGTCGTTGGTCAGGACCTGGGTCAGATCGGTTGCCGTCCGTCCCGAAAGGCTGTTTGCGCCCGTGAAAGCCCAGGCGCGGCTGGCTCCGGCCGGATCGACATCGTACGCGCCCGATGCCAGCGTCGGGCCGTTGATCAACTGGTCGAAGGCAAGCGTGCCGTCGTGGCACGACAGGCAGGCCGCCGACACGCCCTGCGGCTGCGCTGCGACGGTCATCTCCATCGTGCTGCTGAAGGCGGCGTTGTACATCGTATAGCCGGCGACATTTATCGCCCGGTTCCACAGCGGCTGCGCGGCGGAACTCCCCTCGTGGGGCGTATGACAGAATACGCAGACCTCCGCCGTAACGCCGGTCGTGGAAAAGGCCGTGCCCGTGGCAGTCGTCAGGTCGTGCACAGAACCCACGATGTCCGCGCGGGCGCCCGAGGCCCCCGCCACCGCCAGTAGCGCGACCGCGGCTACGGACAGCGCTTTGACAAATAGGTGCTTCATTAGAACCCCCTTTTCTAGGTTGACTTGGCCCCCCCTTGGCTTCCGAAGGCCACATCCATTTCGACAACGCACACCGCTCTCGACCCGCAGAGGCCGGTCGCGGTTACGTCAGCCGAGATAATTCCAGAAGATACAAGGCCTGTCCTTGATTTATATCAATCACATGAAGATCTTTTCTTACAATTTCATGTGATATTGCTCGTTACGGAGATATTTATGCGCGCTTACTTAACAATTGCCTAATAAATCGTTAACAAATATTTAATGAGGCCGTGCAGCCCCGGTCGAAACCCGCGCATGGAGCGACCACGGCGGCCGACGCGGGCCTCCGGACCCGGTCGCGGATTCCTGAAACGGCTCGGTGTGGCTGTCCCTAACCGCCTTTATTCACCCACCCGGCATTGTGATTATGGCACTGGCTGCACGCCTTATCGACGTTGTGGCTGTGGTCTCCGCCGACGCTGTCGTCCCGGCGGTGGTGGGAAGCACGGGTGTGGCACGAATTGCAGGCGCCGTTGTAGGGCGGCGCGGACGATGCCCAATCGTTTCCGGCTCCGCAGTTCGGGGTGCAGGTGATATTGCTGTAGAAAACCAGCCTGCGGACGTGGTCCAAGGCGTCCGGCGGATCCATCTCGATGCAGGCCGGGTCGTCCGGGATGCCGCTGTTGCATTCCCACCCGTCCTGGAAATCGTCCTCGAAGCGGGTCCGGCCCGTCCCCCCGTCGTCGCCGTTCGGATCGACGATTATGGGCCTCCGGATACGGGCGATCCCGTCGGTAGAGACCGCTTCGGGGACCGGCGGGCCGAGCAGTTTCAGATTGGTGTTCCCGCTTTCGTCACCGGCCAGCAAGGGGGAGTGCGTGGTGTGGCAGTCACGGCAGCCGGCCTTGAAGTCCCCGTACTCGTCGCGGCCGGCGCCGGGGTTCTTGTTTTGATGCACCGCGGCCTCGGGGGCCGGGACGCCTTGGGGATTCGTGTAGCTTCCGTCGTGGCAGCTGAGGCAAACGACGTCGATCTGGTCGTTCGTCAGGTTGCTCAGCGGCCTGAAGCCTCCGTGGAAGCCGCCGGCGAGCGGGTCCGCATGGCACTCGATACAGGTCATCCCGCCGATCTGGGCATGGGCAACCTGCGGCAGTAATAGGAACAGCCAACCACAGGCCAGGAGCGGGACAAGGACGATCCGTGTGCAGCGCCTCATCGCGACCTCCCCGCGCCCCGGAGCACTTCCACGCGCCGGGCGCCTTGGTTGTTGGAGACGTAGAGGTCACCGGTCCGCTCGTCGAAGAAGACATCCAGCGGCAGCATGAGCTGGCCCGGCTCCTGTCCTTGGGTGCCCAGCACCTCAAGCAACGCGCCGCTGTTCCGATCGAGGACGAGGATCCGGCCGCCCAAGGGATCGGCGGCGAAGATCCGTCCATCCGCGCTCGTCGCCATTCCCTGCACCCGGGCGAAAAGAAAAGAGCCCCCAAATGAGTCGCTGCCGTCGATTTGAGCGAGCCAATTCCCGTCGTAGTCGTAGATCAGAATGCGTGCAGGTTTCCTTGCACTGAAGCCGCCGCTGGGATCTCCGTAGTCGGCAACCAGCACTTCGCGGCGCGTCTCGTCCACCGCCAGCGCCACCGGGCTCAGCAGCGTATCGTCGCCGCCCCTTGGCTCGAAAGCATATGCGAAGGCGCCTTTCCGATCGAAGACATTGATCTTCTTCGCAAAGCCATCCAGAACGAACACCAACTGGTGCTTCCGGTCCACGGCGATGCTGATCGGGTTCCCAATGGGGCCCACTTCGCCCTCCGGGGTGTCGCCGAGATTGTATTTGAAGGTGACCTTTATTTTATCGGCCTGGGCCCCCTGTATCTGGTACACCTCGACATTCCTGGTCTCGGTGTTGCCCACGAAGACCAAGCGGTTCCAGGTCGCCAATCCGAAAGGGTTGCCCTCCTGCGGCAGCGGGAAGCTCCAAATGGGCTCCAGGCTGTCCATATCGACCGCGACGACCGCTCCAAACTGCCGGTCCGTGACCAATAGCTGACCCACGGGGCCTTCGGCGATGCGGCGCGGATTCTGGACCGTCTGTGCCTGAGGTGAACCGGTGTACACCAGGGAAATGGCGAGCGCCGCCAGGGCGGCGAACTGCCAGCTTGCCTTTCGGAACGGCATCTTGGGCCCCCATGCTCGATATCCGCCGGACAGCTCCGGTGAGAAGCCAAGTATATTAAAAAACAGTAAAATAACAGTATACGTGGCTTCGAAAATTCGTCGTTGAACTAAGTCGAAAAGAACCCCACGGACGGTTTCCCGGGCGACGGACGAGGGAACCCGAGAGAGGGCGAACCGCCGGAGCAGGCCCGGGCAATCCCCGACGCCGGCGGCCGCGGCTTTTCCGTACCTTTCGGGCCGGTCACTCCGTTGCGGATTCCGGTGTCTCGACGCCCTCGGTTTCGACCTCAACCGCCGCCGTCTCCGCGCCGTCTTCCCGGAGGTACTGGAAGACTTGGACGCGGTAGTTGTACTGGTCGGCCACGTAGATCCGGTCCTGCTCGTCGATATAGGCCCCGGCGGGCAACCAGAACTGGCCGGGCTCTTGCCCTCCGGCACCGACGAACAGCAGGAGTTCGCCTTCGGAGCTGAAGATCTGGAAGTTATTGAAGGCGGAGTCCACGACGTAGATGTGCCCTTCGGAATCCACGGCGATTCCCTTGGGACGGGCGAACTGGCCCGGCTGGTCGCCGTTTTTGCCGAAAGTTTTCAGGGTCCTGCCGTCCGGGTCGAGGACCTGGACCCGGAAGTTCATGGTGTCCATCACGTAGAGTCTGCCGTCCCTGTCGAGGGTCAGGTTGGTCGGCAGGTTGAACTGGCCTGGCCCGGTGCCCCGCTCGCCGATGGTCGAGACCAGGGTACCGCCCAAGTCGAAGACGGCGATGTTGTGTTTCTTGGTATCGACGACGTAGACACGACCGAGGTCTTCGTTCACGGCAATTCCCACCGGGCGCTCGAGTTCCCCTTTCTTGCCCATGGCGAGGACAAAGTTGCCGTCCCGGTCGTAAACCACCACCCGTTGCTGGAGCACGTCGGTCACATAGACCCGGCCTTCGCTGTCCGAGTCGATGCCGGCTGGCTTGCTCAGGAAGCCCTGGCCGCTCTCTCCCCAGACGGAAAACTTCTTGCTCTGGAAGTCGAACACCATGACCTTGCCCCAGCCGGTGTCGGCCACGAAGATCCGTCCGTCCTTGTCCGCGTGGACACCGTAGGGCTTCTTCAGGCTTTCGCCCGCGCCCTTCCGCCTGCCGAGCAGAACGTCTGCCAAGTCGATACCAGACTCCTCCTCCACGTCCTTGCGAAAACTGACGGTCCTCACGAACTTGACCCTTGGCTGGTCCGGCGCTAGGGGCCAGACGAGTTCCTCCAAGTCCGGCGCTTCCGCCTCTTTCTCCGGGGTGGCGCAACCGGCCAACGTCAAGAATAGAATGCCCACGGCGGCCCAGACCGGCCCGCTGGCTCTCGATCCCGGGGTTGGCAGCAGACGCATCGCGATGGTTCCTTCACGAATTTCGGCAACGACGGGGTATCTTTCCGGCGAACCCTATGCCGGAGATTTCCTCATACAGACATTCCCTTAATTATTTGTTCATATTGCCGGAACCTGGACTCCACCTTCCCTTTCTCTTCGATGTCATCCTCTGCTCGCTCGCGCACGCTCGCGCTTCGACTTAGACAAAGCCGAGCGTGTCGATAAAGACGCCGAACCGATCGAGACTGGCGCCGCCGGGCCGCCGGGCCGTAAGATCGCCCGCTGAGCAGATCGGGAGGCAGCCCCATGTCATTTCGCTTCACCTCTGACCCTGGCGGGAGGGCCTGAAGATGCGGCCGCTCGAGGGCCTGCGCGTGCTCGACTTTTCAACCCTGTTGCCGGGGCCGCTGGCCACCCTGCTGCTGGCCGAGGCCGGGGCCGAGGTGATCAAGATCGAGCGCCCGGGCGAGGGCGACGGGATGCGCGGCTACCCGCCAAAGCTGGGCACCGAGAGCTTGAGCTTTGCGCTGCTCAACCGCGGCAAGCGCAGCCTGGCCATCGACCTCAAGGACCCGGAAGAGACCGCACGGCTCCTGCCGCTCGTCGCCGAGGCCCAAGTGCTGGTCGAGCAGTTCCGGCCCGGCGTCATGGACCGCCTGGGCCTCGGCTGGGACGCGCTCAAGAAAGTCAACCCGGCCTTGGTCTACTGCGCCATTACCGGCTACGGGCAGAGTGGCCCGAAGGCGCAGGACGCCGGCCACGACTTGACCTACCTAGCCGAGACCGGCTTGCTGGCACTTGCCGCCGACGCCGACGGCGCGCCGGTCGTGCCGCCGGGCCTGATCGCCGACATCGGCGGCGGCAGCCTGCCGGCGGTGATCGACATCCTGCTGGCGCTGCGCCGGGCCGAGGCGACCGGCGAGGGCTGCTATCTCGATGTCGCCATGTGCGACAACCTCTTCGCCTGGCAGTTCTGGGCGCAGGCGCAGCTCGCCGCCGGCGCGGGGCCACCCCGGCCGGGCGGCGAGCTCTTGACCGGCGGCTCGCCGCGCTACCAGATCTACCGCACCGCCGACGGCCGTTTCCTTGCCGCCGCGCCGCTGGAGCAAAAGTTTTGGGAAACCTTCTGCCGTCTGATCGATCTGCCCGAAGCGCTGCGCGACGACACCAAGGATCCCGACGCGACGAAACGCGCCGTTGCGGAGATCATCGCGACGCAGCCGGCGGGCCACTGGCAGGGCCTGTTTGCGGGAAAGGACGCTTGCTGCGCCCTGGTCCGCCCGCTCGAGGCAGCGCTCGAGGATCCGCAGTTCACGGCGCTGGGCCAGTTCGCCGCCGAACTCTCCTGTGGCAGGGTTACCCTGCCGGCCCTGCCGCTGCCGCTAGCACCGGCCCTGCGCGCCGCGCCCGGTACGAAGGAGTCCCCGGCGCTGGGCGAGGCGCGGGGCCTGCTAGAAGACGGTTGAGCGCGGCGGCTATGGGCGTCAAGGCGCCGCCGCAGCCTAGCGGCGGGGCCCGGCCGATACCAGCCGACGAAGAATCCACGGGCCATGGCTGGCGATCCCGAGTCGTCAACCGTAACCATACAAACATTGTGGTTTTATAATTTCCGTGTTGCGACGTACTGTTGTGTTCGGCGAAGGAAGTGAAAAAAGGGAGGGGTGCGGAATGCAGGTAACCGCGGACTCTCTAGCGGGCATCGGGCTGTTGCACGGTCTTTGCGAAGCCGATCTCGGGGCCCTGGCCAAGCGCTGCAGCTGGCGGCGTTATCAGGCGCACGAGCAGATCATCCATTTTCATGACGACACCCGCGACGTCTATTTCGTCGTGGAGGGCGAGGTGCGCGCCATCACCTACTCCCTCGAGGGCAAGGAGGTGACCTACCGAGACATTCCGGCTGGCGGCATGTTCGGCGAGTATGCCGCGATCGACGGCAAGCCGCGCTCGGCGACCATCAAGGCCCTCGTGCCCTCCTATGTTGCCGCCATGCCGGCAACCTGCTTCTGGGAGGTCCTGGAAAACCACCCCAGTGCAAACGCCATCATGTTGAAGCAGTTGACCCGGCAGGTTCGGACCCTGACCGACCGGGTATTCGAGTTCAGCACGCTTGCGGTCAAGAACCGGATTCACGCCGAACTGCTTCGCCTGGCGCGCGATCATATCGTCGATGAGGAAACGGCGGTGATCGTGCCGTCTCCGACGCACGCGGATATCGCCAGCCGGATCTCGACGCACCGGGAAGCCGTGACCCGCGAACTGACCGAGTTGTCCCGGCAGGAGCTCGTGGAGCGCCGCCACGGCTCGCTGGTTGTCCGCGACGTGCCGCGCCTGGAGCGGATGGTCGCGGAGGTTCTCGGGGACTGAACGGCCGGTCGGGCGCCGAAGTCCGCCGAATTCACGCGCTATTGCGGGCTGCGCCGACCGCGCCCGGCCACGTATTCGCAAAGCGGCGCGATTTGCCTGTATTCCGCTGCGAATCTGTCTTAGTCTCTGCCCTGCAACGGTTTCCTTCGGGGAACAATAGGGAACAGGGTGCGGCGCCGAAGCGCCAAGGCCCTGACTGCCCCCGCAACTGTGTGCGGATGGCCCGCGCCGCCGTAAGAGCCACTGGGCAACCGGGAAGGCAGGGCGCGAAGCCGGGATCCGCGAGTCAGGAGACCTGCCGTTGTACGCGCCTTTGCGAAACCGCCGGGCGGGGCGAACCGGTGGAACAAGGGGGGCACTTGCATGTCGGTTCCCGACATGTTTCTCCCGTTTCGCAATGGCATGGGTCATGTAGTTGAATCGGGAGGACTGCCCATGTCGTGTTCCAGGTCCATTTTGCGCAGGTTGACATTTGCTCTGCCCGCCGCCGTCGCGGCGGTGATCTCCGGCTGGTCCGGCGTGGCCACGGCGCTCGAAGATGCCGGGCGTTACGTCTTCGTGCCGAACCGCGCTTCGGCGGACATCGCGGTCATCGACACGGTCAAGGACGAGGTCGTGGCCCGTGTACCGGTCGGCAAGTTGCCGCACCAGGTGGTCGTCGCCGAGACCCTGGCCAAACTCGTCGCCAGTAACACCGAGGACGACACCATCTCGGTCGTCGACCTGAAGACGCTCGCCGTCGAGGCCACGATCAAGCTCGGCGATACGCCCGAGCACATGGCGCTGAGCCCAGACGGCATTGTGCTCGCGGTTGGCAATATCGGCGCCGGCACCGTCTCGCTGGTCTCGCTCGCCAAGCTCCGCGAGATCGCCCGGGTCGCCGACCTGATCGAGCCGCACAACCTGACATTCAGCCCGGACGGAACGCTGATCTACGTCGCCAACCTGGGCGCCGACCATATCAGTGTCCTCGACGTCGCGAAGGCCGAGGTCGTGAACGAGATCTCCGTGGCCGAACCGACGCCGCTTGCCGACGCCGGGCAGGATAGTTCAGGGGAGTTCCAGGGCATCGTCAGTGTAACGCGGACGGTCGACGGCCGGCTCGGCTTCGCCGCCCATGGCGAGGGCAACACCCTGGCGGTGATCGACCTGCAAAGCCAACGCAGGGTGAAGGACATCGCGCTGGGTGAACTGCCGTGGCGGGCCTACGGCACGGCCGACGGCCGCTTCATGCTGGTGCCCAACAACGGCGAGCGCAGCGTCTCGGTCATCTCGACCGCCTCGCTCGAGGTCGTGGCAACCCTGCCCGGCGCCGCCGACATGACCGGCGTCAACACCGGCTGGTTCGACTCCACGGCCTTCGTCATCAGCCGCGGCGAGAACAAGGCCGTGGTGCTCGACCTGGTCGGCATGAAGGGCGCCGGCGAAATCGCCCTGCCCGGCACGCCGGAAACCGGCATCACCACGCCCGACGGCAGGAAGCTTTATGTTGCGCTCAGTGCGGCCGGGAAGGTCGCGGTGATCGATACCCGGGCGCGCAAGGTCGTCAAGATGATCGACGGTGTCGGCGAGGAGCCTTGGGGTGCCACCATGGTGGGCGCAATCGGGTACTGCCACTAGGCTTTCCGCCGCGGCGGCGGTCGCGCTCGTCGCGCCCGCGGCGGTCGCGGGCGAGAGCGCGGTCGCGCGCTTGCTGGAGGCAGTGGAGGCCCATGGTCCGGCGACCGAGGGAATGACGGCCGAGGCGCTCGGCCGTGCCTGCGGCACGGACCTGCTCTGCGCGGCCCGGCTGATCGTCGCCGGGGGCGACGGGCGGACGCGTCTCGAGCGGCGGGCTCATCCCGACACGGACACGATTCGCTGGGTCACGACGCGCGCGTCGCTCGGGTCCCACGCGCAAGCGGAAGACGGGCAAAAGCTCGTCGTACTCGAGCGGTTCGGCCGCAAGGTCGAGTGGGAACTCCGCGCGGCCCTGACGGGCCAGGAAGGCGGCAAGGGTCTCGTGCTCGACCTGCGGACCAACCACGGCGGCGACTTCGGGCGCATGCTGCGGGTCGCCGGCCTGTTCACCGGCACCGTGCCCGACGCGCTTTATCTGATCGACGGCAGTGGCCGGCGGCCGGTGGCGATCCCGAACACCGGCGCTCCGCTCGCTGCCGGGGCTTTGACCGTCCTGGTCGGATCGGAGACCGCGAGCAGTGGCGAAATCCTGGCGGCGCTCCTGCGCCGCTACGCCGGCGCCGAGCTGGCCGGCCAGCGGACCCTCGGCAAGGACTACCTTTTGCGCATCGTGGCGATCGACCAGGACTGGCGCCTGCTGCTGCCGGCCGAGCGGGTCGAGGTGCCGGGCGAGACATTGGCCGGCGGCCTCTTGCCCGACCGCCCGCTGCCGGCCGGCGGGAGTACGCCATGAGCCCCCTGCCCAACGTGACTCTGGTGCTGGGCGGCGCCCGTTCGGGCAAGAGCCGCCATGCCGAGGCGCTGGTCGAGGGCCAGCCGGGCCCTTGTGTGTACCTCGCGACCGCCGAGGCGGGCGACCATGAGATGGCCGAGCGGATCCGCCGGCACCAAGCGCGGCGCGGCGCGCGCTGGCAGACCCTCGAGGAGCCGCTCGACCTGGTCGGCACGCTTCGCGGCGCCGTGCGGTCCGACGGCGCGGTGCTGGTCGATTGCCTGACCCTGTGGCTCTCCAACCTGCTGGGCGCGGATCGCGACGTCGAAACGGAAACCCAGAGTCTTGTCGCGGCCCTGCCGGGCCTTGCGGGTCCGGTCGTCTTCGTGACCAACGAGGTCGGCCTGGGCATCGTGCCGGAGGGCCCGCTGGCCCGGGCCTTCATCGACCATGCCGGACGCCTGCACCAGGCGGTCGCCGGCGCAGCTCAGTCGGTCCTGTTCATGGCGGCCGGCCTGCCGGTCGCCCTCAAAACGCCAGCTTGACGGAGCCCTCCATGGCCCTGAACGGAAAGATCCCCGCGACCGTGATCACCGGCTTCCTCGGCGCCGGTAAGACCTCGAGCATCCGCCACCTGCTGGCCACCGCGAACGGCCGGCGCCTGGCGCTGATCATCAACGAGTTCGGCGACCTCGGCGTCGACGGCGAGATCCTCAAGGGCTGCGGCTTCGAAGCGTGTGATGAGGACGACGTGGTAGAGCTCGCCAACGGCTGCCTCTGCTGCACAGTCGCCGACGACTTCATCCCGACCATCGAGGCGCTGCTGGACCGGCCCGAGCCGCCCGACCACATCGTGATCGAGACCTCGGGGCTGGCGCTGCCCAAGCCGCTGGTCAAGGCCTTCAACTGGCCCGAAATTCGCACCCGGGTCACGGTCGACGGGGTGATCACCATGATCGACGGCCCGGCCGTGGCCGAGGGCCTTTTCGCCGGCAACCCTCAGGCGGTCGAGGCGCAGCGCCGGGCCGACGAGTCGCTCGACCACGAGACCCCGCTGGAGGAGTTGTTCGAGGAGCAGCTCGGCTCGGCCGACCTGGTGGTGATCAACAAGACCGACCTGCTGGACCGAGAGGAGCTCGGCCGGGTCAACGCGGCGGTCGCGCCACACCTGCGTCCGGCGGTCAAGGTGCTACGCGCCGCGCACGGGGCGATCGACGCGGGCGTGCTGCTCGGCCTGGGAGCCGCCGCCGAGGACGACCTGGACTCCCGGCCCTCGCACCACGACGACGGCGAGCCGCACGATCACGACGACTTCACCAGCTTCGCCGTCGAGCTCGGCGAGGTCGACGCGCCGGAGCGGCTGCTCGCCCGCCTCGCCCCCGCGATCGCGGCGCACGACATCCTGCGGATCAAGGGTTTCGCCGCGGTGAGCGGCAAGGCCATGCGGCTGGTCGTCCAGGGCGTCGGTGGGCGCCTGCAGCACCACTACGACCGCGACTGGCGGCCGGACGAGCCGCGCGCGACACGGCTCGTGGTGATCGGCGAGGCCGGCCTGGACGAGGCCGCCGTCCGCGCGGCACTGGCGGGGTAACCCATGCACCTCCTGCAAGCCCAGGCCGGTGCGATCGCCGACGGCTCGGAGGCCGTAGACCTGGGCCAGACCCCGGGCGACATCGTCGTGCTCTCCGCCGCCGATACCGAGCTCGCCAACCTGGCGGCGGCACGCGGCGCGTTTGGTGAGGACTTTCCGAGCCTGCGGCTGGCCAACCTGATGCAGATCGGCCACAACCTCTCGGTCGACATCTATGCCGAGTCCGTGGCGGCCGAGGCCAGGCTGGTCGTCGTGCGCCTGCTGGGCGGGATCGGCTATTGGCCCTACGGCGTCGAGCAGCTGCGCGCGGTCTGTGCGGAGCGGGGCATCCCGCTCGCCCTGCTGCCGGGCGACGACCAGCCCGACGCGGAGCTGGCCGCGCAGAGCACCCTGCCCCAGGAGGCCTGCCACCGCCTCTGGCAGTACTGCGTCCACGGCGGGCCGGAGAACGCGCGCAATCTCCTGGCTTACGCCGCCCAACTCCTGGGCCGCGAGTCGGACTGGATCGAGCCCAAGCCTCTTCTGCGCGCCGGGCTCTACTGGCCCGGTCGGGCCCGGTCCACGCTGGAGGAGCTGCGGAAGGAGTGGCGCGAAGGCGCCCCCGTGGCCGCGGTCGTGTTCTACCGGGCGCTGCTTCAGGCCAACAACCTGGCGCCGGTCGACGGACTGATCGCCGCGCTGGCCGCGCGCGGCGTCAATCCTTTGCCCATATTCTGCGCCAGCCTGAAGGAGCCGGTCTCGGCCGGGACCGTCTCCCGCCTGCTTGCCGAGGCTGGCGCCGGGATCGTGCTGAACGCCACCGGATTCGCCGTCTCCAGCCCCGGCGCCGAGCGCCGGGAGACGCCCTTCGACACGGTCGGCGGGCCGGTGCTACAGGTCGTCTTCTCGGGCGGCACCGAGGTCGCCTGGGCCGAGGGCAGCCAGGGCCTCTCGGCGCGCGACATCGCCATGAACGTGGCCTTGCCCGAGGTCGACGGGCGCATCCTCTCGCGCGCCGTCTCCTTCAAGTCCGAAGCGCGTTTCGACGCTGCGACTCAGTGTCCGGTGGTCGCCTACGCCCCGGTGTCCGACCGCGTAGACTTCGTGGCCGCGCTCGCCGCGAACTGGATCGGCCTCCAGCGCACCGCCCCCGCGGAGCGCCGCGTCGCGCTCGTGCTCGCCAACTACCCCAACCGCGACGGGCGCATCGGCAACGGCGTGGGGCTCGACACGCCGGCTGGGACGATGGAGGTGCTGCGCGCGCTGGAGGCCGCGGGCTACCGAACCGAAGACCTGCCCACCGACGGCAACGCGTTGATCGCGCGCCTGGCCGCCGGGCCGACCAACGCCGCCGTGGCCTTCCGCGAGGTCCGCGAGACCCTCTCCTTCGCCGACTATCAGACGTTCTTCGCCGCGCTGGCGCCGAACGTGCAGGAACAGGTGCTGGCGCGCTGGGGGCCGCCGGAACGCGACCCCTTCTTCCTGCCCGGCGAGACCGACTGCGGGGCCTTCGCGATGGCCGCCTTCCGGTACGGCAACGTCGTGGTCGGATTGCAGCCGGCGCGCGGCTACAACATCGACCCGCAGGCGAGCTACCACGACCCTGACCTGGTGCCGCCGCACGGCTATCTGGCGTTCTACGCCTGGCTGCGTGAGGACTTCCGCGCCCATGCGATCGTCCACATGGGCAAGCACGGCAATCTGGAATGGCTGCCCGGCAAGGCGCTCGGCCTGTCGCAGGCCTGCTATCCGGAGGCGGCGCTCGGCCCCCTGCCGCACCTTTATCCCTTTATCGTCAACGACCCGGGCGAGGGCACCCAGGCCAAGCGCCGCGCCCAGGCGGTCATCGTCGACCACCTGACGCCGCCCCTGACCCGCGCCGAGTCCTACGGGCCGCTGGCCGAGCTGGAGCAGCTGGTCGACGAGTACTACGAGGCCGCCGGCGTCGATCCGCGCCGCCTCGTGGTGCTGCGCGGCGAGATCCTGGAGCTCTCGGCGCGGATCGGCCTGGACAAGGACTGCGGCATCGCCCGCGACGACCCGGCGGATACCGCGCTCGCCAAGCTCGACAACTATCTCTGCGAGCTGAAGGAGATGCAGATCCGCGACGGCCTGCACGTCTTCGGAATCTCGCCGCGGGTCGACCAGCTGACCGACCTGCTGGTGGCGCTCGTCCGTCTGCCGCGCGGCGACGGCACCGGCGGCGGCGCCTCGCTGCTGCGCGCGCTCGCGGCGGACCTGGGCTTCGCGAGCTTCGATCCGCTCGACTGCGAGATGGCAGCGCCCTGGCAGGGACCACGTCCCACCACGCTTGGCGGCCCCGGGCCGTGGCGCAGCCGGGGCGATACGGTCGAGCGGCTCGAGCTGATGGCCCGCAAGCTGGTCGCCGGAGACTACCAACCTAAAATGTCCTGGAGCGCGACGCGCGCGGTCTTGGACTACATCGAGTGCGAATTGAACCCTGCGGTGCTGGCCTGCGGCCGGGCCGAGATCGCCGGTCTCCTGACCGGGCTCGACGGTCGTTACCTGGCGCCCGGGCCCTCGGGTGCGCCGACCCGAGGGCGGCCCGATGTGCTGCCGACGGGGCGCAACTTCTACTCGCTCGACACCCGCGTCGTGCCGACGCCGGCCGCCTGGCACCTGGGTTGGAAGTCGGCCGCGCTGCTGATCGAACGCTACCGCCAGGAGCAGGGTGCCTGGCCGCGCAGGCTCGCGCTCTCGGCCTGGGGCACGGCCAACATGCGCACCGGCGGCGACGATATCGCGCAGGCCCTGGCGCTGATGGGCGTGCGGCCGACCTGGGAGGTCGCCTCGCGCCGAGTCACCGGCTTCGAGATCCTGCCGCTCTCCGTGCTCGACCGGCCGCGGGTCGACGTGACGCTCAGGATCTCGGGCTTCTTCCGCGACGCCTTCCCGGCCCAGATCGACCTCTTCGATTCCGCCGTGCGCGCCGTGGCCGCGCTCGACGAGCCGGAAGACGGCAACCCCCTGGCCGCGCGCGTGCGCGCCGACACTGCGGCGCTCCGGGCCAGCGGCCTGGACGAGACGGCGGCCGGGCGCCGCGCCGGCTTCCGGGTGTTCGGCTCCAAGCCGGGCGCCTACGGCGCCGGCCTCCAGGCCCTGATCGACGAGCGCGGCTGGCAGGGCGACGCGGACCTGGCGCGCGCCTATCTCGCCTGGGGCGGCTATGCCTATGGGTCCGGCGCCGCGGGCACGGCCGAGCACGGCCTCTTCGAACAGCGGCTGTCCGGCGTCGAGGGCGTGGTCCACAACCAGGACAACCGCGAGCACGACCTCTTGGATTCCGACGACTACTATCAGTTCGAGGGCGGCCTGACCGCGGCGGTCCGTCACCTCTCGGGTGGCCAGCCGGTAATCTACCATAACGACCATTCGCGGCCGGAAAGCCCCAAGGTGCGCTCACTGGAGGAGGAGGTCGCCCGCGTCGTGCGCGCCCGCGTGGTCAATCCGAAATGGATCGCCGGCGTCATGCGCCACGGCTACAAGGGGGCCTTCGAGATGGCGGCCACGGTGGACTACCTCTTCGCCTTCGCGGCCACGGCCCATGCCGTCGCTGACCACCACTTCGACGCTGTCTTCGAGGCCTACCTGGAGGACCCGGAGGTGCGGGACTTCCTTGGGGAGAACAACCCGGCGGCGCTCAAGGAGATGGCCGAGCGCCTGATCGAAGCCCAGGAGCGCGCGCTCTGGCGGCCGCGCTCCAACTCGGCGCGCGCACGGCTCGAGAAGCTGACCGGCGCGACGCTGGAGGAGGTGTCATGAGCGCGGATCCGAACGACCAAGACATCAACCGGCGCGCCAACGAGAAGGCGCGCAAGCGCAAGGCGGCGCGCGAGAAGATGCTGGCCGACAAGACCAAGGAGAAAGGTCTCTTGATCGTCCACACCGGAAAGGGCAAGGGCAAGTCGACCGCCGCCTTCGGCCTCGCCGTGCGCGCGCTCGGCAACGGCATGAAGGTCGGCGTCGTGCAGTTCGTCAAGGGCAAGTGGCAGACCGGCGAGCGCGTCGTGCTGGAGCGCTTTCCCGAGCAGGTCGAGATCCGCACCATGGGCGAGGGGTTCACCTGGGACACCCAGGACCGCGCGCGCGACATCCGCGCGGCGGAGGCGGCCTGGGAGGCCTCGAAGGCGATGATCGAGGCCTGCCGGGGCACGCTGCCCAAGTACGATTTGATTGTGCTCGACGAGCTCAACATCGTGCTGCGCTACGACTACCTGCCGCTGGCCGAGGTCGTGGCCTTCCTGCGCGACCGGCCGTCGGACCTGCATGTCGTCGTGACGGGACGCAACGCGAAGCCGGAACTGGTCGAGGCCGCCGACCTGGTGACCGAGATGACGCTGGTTAAGCATCCCTTCCGGGAGCAGGGCGTGAAGGCCCAGAAGGGCATCGAGTTTTGAGCAAGGCCGCCGCCATCATGCTGCAGGGAACCGGCTCCGACGTCGGCAAGTCGCTGCTCGCCGCCGGCCTCGGCCGCGCCTACAGCCGGCGCGGCCTGACGGTCCGCCCCTTCAAGCCGCAGAACATGTCGAACAACGCGGCGGTCACGGCCGACGGCGGCGAGATCGGCCGCGCCCAGGCACTGCAGGCGCGCGCTTGCGGGCTGGCACCCTCGGTCGACATGAACCCGGTGTTGCTGAAGCCGCAGTGCGATGTCGGTGCCCAGGTCATCGTGCAAGGGCGCGTCCGAGGCAACGCACAGGCGCGCGAATACCAGAACCTCAGACGCGAGTTGCTGCCCAGCGTCCTGGAGAGCTTTCAGCGCCTCAGCGAGGGGGCGGACCTGATCTTGGTCGAGGGTGCGGGCAGCCCCGCGGAGGTCAACCTGCGCGACGGTGACATCGCCAACATGGGCTTCGCCGAGGCCGCGCAAGTCCCGGTCGTGCTGATCGGCGACATCGACCGCGGCGGCGTGATCGCCAGCATCGTCGGCACGCACATTCTGCTGAGCGAGGCCGAGCGGGCGCGCCTGGTCGGCACCATCATCAACAAGTTCCGCGGCGACGTCTCCCTGTTCGATGGCGGGCTCGAGGTGATAGGCCGGAAGACCGGCCTCGAGTGCTTCGGCGTGGTGCCCTATTTTCCCGCCGCCCGGCGCCTGCCCGCGGAGGACGCGTTGGCGATTGACCGGACCGGGTCTGCATCCGGCGGCAGCGCGATCCGGATCGCCGTGCCCGTCGTCTCGCGCATCGCCAACTTCGACGATCTCGACCCGCTGATCGCCGAACCGGACGTGGCGGTCGATTTCGTGCGGCCCGGGGAGGCGCTCCCCGGCACGACCGACCTCGTGGTCCTGCCGGGCTCCAAGGCGACCCTGGCCGACCTGGCGTTCCTGCGGGCGCAGGGCTGGGACCTCGACATCAAGGCGCACCTCCGGCGCGGCGGCCTGCTCCTGGGCCTCTGCGGCGGTTACCAGATGCTGGGCCGCGCGATCCGCGATCCGCTCGGCGTCGAGGGAGATCCGGGCGAGGCGCCGGGCCTCGGCCTGCTCGAGGTCGCCACGGAACTGACCAGCGACAAGACCCTGGCCCCGGCCGAGGGCGAGGAGATCTTGAGCGGGGCCGCGGTGCGCGGCTACGAGATGCATGTGGGCGCGACCGCCGGCCCCGGCCTGGAGCATCCCATGCTGCGCCTGGGCGGCCGGACGGAGGGCGCGGTCTCGGCCGACGGCCGAGTCTATGGCTGCTACCTCCACGGCCTCTTCGCCGCCGACGGCTTCCGCCACGCCTTCCTCAATCGCATCCGGGAGCGCGGCGAGAGCGGCCTTGCCTACGAGGCCGAAGTCGAGCGCACGCTGGATGGGCTCGCCGAACATCTGGAGGCGCATTTGGACCTCGACCGCCTTCTGGAGGTGGCACTTGCGTCCTGATCCCTCACAAAAGGCAAGAATGGGGACAGTCCCCATTTTCTTGCTAGAGCAACCACCAGAGCCCCAGAACCAGGGCGGCCAGCAGGGCGCCGGTGGCGACGTAGAGCCGGAGCGCAGCGCGGATGTCGGCCGCGTCCAGGTCCGCGCGGCCGTCGCCCATCCAGGGGTCCTCAACCGCGTCGTCGCGGTAGCGGCGCAGACCGGCCAGGGCGAAGCCGAGCGCCCCGGCAAAGGCCGCCTCCTGCCAGCCGGCATTGGGCGAGCGGTGCCGGGGCGCGTCGCGCCGCATCGTGCGCCAAGCGGCCCCGGCACGCGCGCCGGGCAGCAGGGCCGCGGCCAGGACGATCAGGCCGCCGGCCAGGCGCGCCGGGACCCAGTTGACCGCGTCGTCGAGCCGCGCCGCGACCCGGCCGAAGGCCCGGTAGCGGGGGCTCCTGTGGCCGATCATGGAGTCGAGGGTGTTGACCGCCTTATAGGCGCAGAGCCCCGGCAGCCCGAGCAGAGCGTACCAGAAGGCCGGCGCGACGACCCCGTCGGAGAAGTTCTCGGCGATGCTCTCGACCGCGGCCCGCGCCACGCCCGGCCCGTCCAGGCTGTCGGGGTCGCGCCCGACGATATGGGCCACGGCGGCACGACCCTCGGCCAGGCTGTCGCCCAAAGCCCGGGCCACCGCCGCCGCATGGTCGTAGAGCCCGCGGAAGGCGATCAGCGTGCTGGCAAGACCCGCCTCGACCAGCCAGCCGCCGGGCAGCCCCTCCAGCGCGGCCGTGAGCACCCAGCCAAGCGCCGCGGCCAGCAGGGCCACCGCCGCCGTCAGCAGGGCGCCGCGCAGGGCCCGCACGCCCTCGCCGGCGCGCTCGTCGTTCAGCCGGCGGTCGCCCAAGGCCACCAGGCGGCCGATCATGGCGACCGGGTGCGGCACCGTCCCGTAGAGCCATGGCGGGTCGCCCAGGGCCGCGTCCAGGGCAAGCGCCAGGAACAGGATCAGGAACAGGTCGGCCGGCATCCCGCCGCCGATGAGCCAGGCAGTCAGCATGGCCGGAGCATGGGTGCGCATGCCCCACCGGTCAACGGCAGAACATGCCCTTTCGAGGGCCGATCAGGGAGAACAGGACGATGACCAAGATCGGTGTCATGGTCTGCGGCCACGGCAGCCGCGACGTGGAGGCGGTTCGGGAGTTCGAGTCCGTCGCGCGGGGCATCCGCGAACGCCTGCCGCACTACGAGGTGGAGAGCGGTTTCCTGGAGTTCGCCACGCCGGTCATCCGCGAGGGTCTGGACCGCCTGCGCGAAAGCGGCCACGACCGGGTTCTGGCCGTGCCGGGCATGCTCTTCGCTGCGGGGCACGCCAAGAACGACATCCCCTCGGTGCTCAACACCTATCAGGCGCAGCATCCCGGGATGGAGATCCTCTATGGACGCGAGCTGGGGATCGACGCCAAGCTCCTGGCCGCGGCCGAGGCGCGGATCGGCGAGGCCCTGGATCGGGCAGAGGGCGCGGTGCCGCTGGGCGAGACCCTGCTCATGGTGGTCGGGCGGGGCGCCTCGGACCCGGACGCCAACTCGAACGTCGCCAAGGTCATGCGCATGCTCTGGGAGGGCATCGGCTTCGGCTGGGGCGAGACCTGCTATTCCGGCGTCACCTTCCCGCTGGTCGAGCCCGGCCTGGAGCACGCCGCGAAGCTGGGCTACCGGCGCATCGTCGTCTTTCCCTATTTCCTCTTCACCGGCGTTCTGGTCAAGCGCATCTACCACTACACCGACGTGGTCGCGGAACGGCACCCGGAGATCCAGTTCCTCAAGGCGCCCTACCTGTCCGACCATCTCCTGGTGCTGGATGCCTTCGCCGAGCGCGTCGAGGAGATCACCGCCGGCGAGAACGTCATGAACTGCAAGCTGTGCAAGTACCGCGAGCAGATCGTCGGCTTCGGCGCCGAGATCGGCTTGCCGCAGGAAAGCCATCACCACCACGTCGAGGGCATCGGCACGAACGCCGACAAGACCGACGGCAACGGTCACGACCATCATCATCACGACCACGGTCATGATCACGGTCACGGTCACGGCCATCACCACCCTTATCCGCACGCGGACCATCCGCTGGGGCCGCGCAGCATGAAGAAAGAACGGGCCTG